>Ga0116172_10001457_pt1 | contig 21804 bp, 14 predicted proteins | sample AD_UKC083_MetaG_FD_89799 | JGI IMG/M metagenome (GOLD analysis project Ga0116172, IMG submission 89799) | Active sludge microbial communities of municipal wastewater-treating anaerobic digesters from USA - AD_UKC083_MetaG | ecosystem: Engineered > Bioreactor > Anaerobic > Digestate | place: USA... | reverse complement strand
TTTAATGCGGCGGTCTTGAAAACCGTTGTCCGCCTATCGGTGGACCGGGGGTTCGAATCCCTCTTTCTCCGCCAAACTCATCAGATCTGATCTGAATCTGAAACCTCTACCCAAGGGATTACTCGCTTCGTTCGTAATCTCAACCTTTCTCAGTAAAATACAATCCCAATATTTTCATATCTTCATATCACAATAACTTCAACTAACATGGCAAATAAAAGATCAAGAAGGAGCTGGCTGAAGCACATGACAGCCGGGATGGCTGGTATTTTAACAGCTAAACAATTGACAGGCAGACAATATTACGATGAGGAAAAAGAGATAATTTTTAATCCTCAAAAGGCTGCAATAGCACCTCGTGACACAATCAAAATAACAAAACTCGAGATAATACACGTAAACACAATGAGAACTGTCTTCATCAAATTACACACAGATGCAGGTATCACGGGTATCGGAGAAGGAACCGTTGAGGGAAGGATTCCAACAATAGTAGCCGCAATAGGAGAGCTTGAAGAGTATCTTATCGGTAAAGATCCGAGAAGACCTGCTCATCACTGGCAGGCTATGTACCGCCATGCTTTCTACAGAGGTGGAATAATCCTTACAAGTGCACTGTCTGCTGTCGATATTGCGATGTGGGACATTAAAGGCAAAGCCCTTGGTGTGCCAATCTATGAATTATTGGGAGGTCCTACGCGTGACAGGATAAGGGTTTATGGACAGGCCGGTGATCCTGAAGGTGCAAAACAGGTTATAAGTGAGGGATACACATCCATGAAGGTCAGTGCTACTTACAGCAGGGGACGATTGTCAAGGATTGTTGAAAACCCTGATTTTATCCAGGGAATGGTTGAAAATGTATCGGCAATCAGGGAAGTGATAGGTCCCAAAGTGGATATGGGAATTGAACTGCATGGAGATCACTCTCCGCAGACATCTATGCTGCTTATAAAAGCTCTGGAGCCTTTTCAGCCATGGTTTTATGAGGAACCGATCCAATTCCAGAATCTCCCTCTGATGGCAGAGATGGCTAAGAAGACACATATACCATTTGCTACAGGGGAAAGAATGGTAACCAAATGGCAGTTCAGGGACCTGCTTTCACTTGGCGCAGCCTCTCTCCTTCAGCCTGATATAACCCATTGCGGCGGGATCACTGAAATGAAAGCAATTGCAACCCTTGCAGAAGCATTTTACGCTTCCATGCTCCCTCATGCGAAAGAAGGAATAGTAGGTGCAGTGGCCTCATTACACGTTGCTGCAAGCATTCCGAATCTTCTTGCGCATGAACTCCCGAGCCTTCAGGCAGCTCCTGACGACGGGGTAAAAAGAAGTGCCCTCGGCAAAAGTTATATCAAAAAACCTCTTGTGATGGGAAATGACGGGCATATTACACTGGCGGGAAACATAGATGGTCCGGGACTGGGTATTGAACTCGACGATGATCTGATTGAAAACGAACGAGGGGTTAAGGAATGGGAATTTCCTGAGATGTGGGACAGCTTTGACGGATCGGTACTCGATCATTGAAAACAATAATTCCAGGCTCAGAAATAACCCCAAAAAGGGAAAGTAAGATGGCAAAATGAAATGCTAATCGTACATCCTTTTAAGGAACATTCTTTCAGCCAGTGAAATACTAAGAGTAAGACGCAGATAATCTTCCCTTATCAGACCATTGCTCACAGTGCCTCTTTTACCCCATCCCAGACTTGCATTCACCTGTCCCCCGCTCCGGAATGGGATAGCTGCACCGGCAGTAAACTCATAATTTATAGGATTAACACCATTTAATGTCATATAGAAATTTGACACGGATATACCGGCCTGGTATTTAAATGATCTGGCATAAGTTCTTCCTGCACTGACTCCGGGAGCCAACTCAGCACCAAGGTTTATCATATGAGTGTCTGTGAATCTGTTATCGGTTTTGTTGCCATATATCATTGACCATTGCTGATAGCGATAATCAGCTGCAATTATTAATTGTCTCGCAGTGAGAGAAATACCTGCACCCCAGTTTGCAGGGTTTTTCATCCGCGATGATTCAATATTATCTTTGTAAACCGTGCTGCCCTCCTTGCTTGTCACTGTAAGCGAATTTCTGAACCTCAGATCAGAACCATAACCGTATGTCAAACCTGCTGCAAGTGTAAGGTTCTCCGAAAATTCTGTCCGGTAAAACATGCCGCTTGAAAATGAAAAGGCCGATGCAATCGAATTCTCCCTTATTTTGACTTCACTCTGGGTCACATCCCTGTTTATATTGCCAAAAAGCATCAGCAAATCAACACCTATCGACAAGCCCTTTGTAAGTCGCAGTGAGTTAAGTACTGAAACCCTGTTAACACCACCAGATCCTTCATAATATGTGGGGATCAGATTCTGTGAACCTTCGATGAAATCTTCTTTTTTGATCTTATAGTTTACAGTTGAATAAGGCTGAATCGTTACCGCGCCCGACCATCTTGACGTTATATGAAGTCCCGCACTTATCTTGTTGAAATTTGCTCCAAAAGAATTCTGGGTAATTCTTCCTGAATTATAAACAGACGCTTTTGCCGAACCAGTCATGTCAAATATAAAAGTATTTGTATCCAGAGCTGCAAGTGCTGCAGGATTGGCTGTATTAAGCAGCTGACCACCGGAAAGACCGGTCAGTGCAGATGCCATACCAGAAGTACGGCCGGTCTCGCTGAAATGCAGATCGCCAATCCCAAAAATCGAATAGGGTGATATGTTCAATTCCTGGGCCACAGATACGGACAACCCTAAGAGCAAAACCAATATGATGCAGACAATTTTATTTAACGTCATAGATCAGATAAGAAATTTTCAATTTTATCCTGTTTCCCGGATATGACATGTCTCCAGCCACAAGAGCATTAAGCGATGTTGCTTGTTTTTCTTCAGGGACAGTAAGCTTCAGATTTCGTTTATAAATCCCGAAGGCGCCAAGCTGGCTCTGAATGAACGATGTAATATCGTATGTATAATATGTTTCAATACCGAAAAGTTCATCAATCACTAGATTTCCGGTTTGCAGTGATTCACCGGAATATGATGTGATATAGCCTTGTGTTACATCATTTTCATCAGAGACATACATCGTGAGTCTGGGCGGCAGCGGATTAATTTCCGAGAAAGAACCCCTGACAGGATATATTATAAGCGCTCCGCTTACGACAGTACTAAAATCTCCCAACTGAAGCAGATCATTCAGGTAGGGAATTTCGATTTTTATATAAGAAGCTGTAAGCGACTGAAGCAATGCCTTATTCCCACTCATTGACGAAGGCAGTTCCCCGAAAGCTTGCAGATCCTTGAAAGGAGTGGCACTGCGGTCGGTTACAACCCCGTAGAAGCTTGTCACCGATTGCGGTTCGATAGTTATAAATCCCTGCGTTTTAACCCATGTTGAATAATGATAGTAAACTCTCAGCAGCATACTTGAGTCTTCACTTACTGAAAAAGCAAGTACATTATTATTATCATCTCCGGCTGTAAGTGCAAATCCGGGAAAATAATTTGAAAAGCGTTCCTGCGAACCCATAACTGATTCATCAAAATCCCTCAATTTCTCAAACAGATCCATACCTATGTCGTCAGGAAGACGAACTGCAACAGAGTCGCCAGGCAATGCCTCCTTTCTGATTGAGAATTCTGCAAGTGGCTCTGCATCATAAGGAACAGAATGATTACTATAAAACACGCCGCTCTCAGGTGCCACGACCGGCTCAGACAACTTGTGTAAGGTGAAACTATTTGATCTTGTTGTGTCACCAATCCATTCGTTGGCAAGGTACATCACAAGCTGAAGTGAGTCAAACACCAGATCATGCTCAGGAAGATACGGTTGGCTTGGAAGTTCAAAAGGAATGTATGAGGTACAGACTATATAACCGGCATCGGGATCATTAAAACTTCCCGCAAGAACAGAATTCCTGTTCGATGTTTTGACAGAATCAACAGAAACAGTACTCAACTTTACAGAACATGTATCTATATAAATAGTCCTTATATTATTATCATTGCCGAGGAATTTCCTCCCAATTATAAAATCTTCATTCGTACAAGATGTTATGATAACTGAAAAAAACAGTAAGGAAATGTATCTCCTGCAAATCTTACTTTTCATCCTATAAATATAATGTCTTACCGATAAAACAGCAAAAAAACAATGGAAACAAGAGTAATAAAAATTATTTAATTAATTGGCGTACAAAGAATGATTTTTTTATCATTCGAAATTGTTTTAAGCAAATATTTCCCATCTATCGTTAAAATATATATTTTTACAGACAATAAAACGAAGGACACAGATGTTTATTGTAAACGTACTTTACACTATAACTTTTGCGTTATTGATTAAATATTTAAATTTCTTAGTATGAAGGGAAAAACAATTTTAATTGCGTCTTATGCATTTTTGATATTGGGATTGGCAGGATGTAAACATAGTGAGGAAGTTGAATACGGCGACTGGATAAAAAGGTCTGATTTTGAAGGTGTTGCCCGCAGTGATGCAGCTTCCTTCAGCATCAATGATAAAGGATATGTTTTTGGCGGATACGATGGTAAAAACAGGTTATCTGACCTTTGGGAATATAATGTTCAGCAGGATTACTGGACTCAAAAAGCTGAGTTCCCGGGAGCTGGAAGGACTACTGCTACAGCATTCAGCCTTGACAACAAAGGATACATCGGAACCGGATTTGACGGAAGTAATTACCTGAAAGACTTCTGGGAATATGACCCTGCATCAAATACATGGACACAAAAAGCCGACTTCGGAGGAAGCGCACGCTCAGGTGCAGTAAGCTTCGGCCTAAGTGGCAAAGGATATATCGGTACAGGTTATGACGGCAACTTTCTGAAAGATATGTGGCAATATGATCCGGCAACAGATACCTGGAACCAGACAACTTCAGCCGGCGGATCAAAACGCAATAATGCAACAGCTTTTGTTCATGGCGATAAAGCTTATCTCGTGTGCGGAATCAACAACGGGGCATATATCACCGACTTCTGGCGTTTTGACCCTGCAGATCAGCAATGGACCAAGATGAGGGATATTGCAAATAAAAATTTAAATGAAGACTATGATGACGATTATAATATAGCACGTGCAAATGCCGTAGCTGTTTATGTTGGAAACAGAATTTTCCTGACCTGTGGAGAGAGTGGATCACTCAGGAGTGACACATGGGAATACCTTCCCGACGCAGACCTGTGGGAACCTTTAAAAGCCTTTGAAGGAACAAGCCGGACAGGAACTGTCTCAATAAATACTTCTACCCGTGGTTTTGTACTGACAGGAAGAAGCAGCACCTATCGGTTTGACGATGTGTGGGAGTTCCTCCCTGATGAATTATATGACGAAAACACCTAGCAGATCTCTCATTATTGCGATACTGCTCGCTATAGCAGCGATATTCCTTATTTTTTCATTAAGAAGCAGGAATAACCTGAAAGTAAATACTTTTGAGATCGAAAATGGTTATGGATATTCTATAACAATAAGGGAAAAGATCTTTATATATCAACCATTTATACCGGCCGTAGAGGGTAATATTCCCTTCAGTTCAAGATCAGATGCCCGTAAAACGGCCAGAATTGTTAAAAGAAAACTTAAGAATAACGAAGAGGCTGCTGTGTCAGTTAAAGAACTGAGGGAAGCAGGAATAAAATTGTAATTCTGATTTTGTTATAAAAAAGATTTAAACTGTCGTTCCCCCGCGTGGGCGGGACAGGCATCAGACCATTGAAATAATAATTATATACGGATGAAAAAAATAATAATACCATTTATTATTGTTCTCCTCTTCCCGCTTCTGAGTCAATCATGCAAGAAAAAAGAAGAGACAAATATCCCTCTCAGCGAGACAGCACTCATAAACAAATGGATCTACGATAACCTCGAGCTGTATTACCTGTGGAATAACAATATAACACCGGGTATTGATTACAAAATGGAAACTGACCCGGAAAAGTACTTTTATAAATTGCTCTACAAAAAAGAAGATAAATGGTCTTACATTACCGATGATTATCCTACGCTCGAAGCAGAGTTGAGCGGTAAACCCGAAACAATGGGTTTTTATCCTGCCTTTAATCTGACAGCTGATAATAAAGTAGTTATTGCAGTATGTTATGTCTATCCCAATTCTCCAGCTTCTGAAGCAGGACTGAAAAGAGGGGATATAATCATCTCAATAGATAATACGCCCCTTGACACAGTCAATTATTATGCAAAATATTCCGGTAAAAGTTATTCGGTCCAGTTGGGTAAAATAGTGGATAATGTCATCACCCCAACAGGAGAATCTCTAAGTATGACGGCCCGGGTCATACAGGCCGATCCTTCAATTCATAGCACCATACTGAATGTTGAAGGTAAAAAGATCGGATATCTTGCATATGTTGAATTCATTTCCGGCGACGATAGTCTGTATCTGAAACGAATGGACAATATATTCAGTGAATTCAGAAGTGAAGGAGTCTCAGATCTGATAGTTGATCTGCGCTATAATCCTGGTGGTACGATGAATGCTGCTTCTTATCTTGCTTCTGAAATTGTTCCTTCCACAGTAGCTGAAGGTAACAGTCTTATGATCCGGTTTGAATACAATGCAGGCCTGCAATATTATCTTGTCTCAAATAACATATCAAATCTTCTTCGCCACACTTTTTACCCTGTTCCCGGAAACCTTGACATGACCAGGGTGTACTTTCTCACAACCAGCCGCTCAGCATCAGCAAGCGAACTTGTTATTACGGGACTTGACCCCTATATGGAAGTAATTCAGATAGGCACACCTACTTATGGAAAATATGTGGGATCATGGCTTATCCATGATGAAAATGATAAATGGGCAATGATGCCGATCGTAAGCAAGTATATAAACTATGACGGATTCACTGATTTCAAGGATGGCCTGATCCCGGATTATATCATTAACGACAATGTCTTTAATGCTGTCCCCCTCGGTGACCCGGGTGACCCCATGATAGCTAAGGCAATTGAACTTGCAACTGGCAAATCGGCAGCTCCGGCAGGAGAAAAAGCCGCACCGGCAGAAATGTACAGGCAGTTAATGCCGAAAGAAATGGAAAAAACTCTCCTGATACCAGGTCTCTAGCTTAAAAGATAGCCGGTATTCTGCCGTGATTTCCTGATTACCCTGCCCTGAACATTATCTCTCCAATTCTCAAAAACCGCCTTTCAAAGGTTTAAGAGTGATCCTGAAATCATATCTCTGAGGCAATACTCTGTATTCCGGAAATACTGACAGGGCAGTGCATCCTACACCGCTTGTCGCATAATCGAAATTGAACGTGATACCGTCAGATTTTCTAAGTTGGTAGGTATAAGCTGATCTTTCAAGGTTTTCCGTTGTGTAGGAGTAAGCATTGAAATTAAACAGGCTGCTGCCGCTGAACTCAATTCCCCTACCCTTATCGTCGGTCAGCCTGACCCATCTGTTATCGGTTCTAAGGCCATAATCCTGAGGCAACAGATAGGGTTCATACATTTCATCAACTGTAGATTTGTATATTCCAGTCCTGTAACCGCTTTTTCTGTCGGGGTAATTTTCCTGGGGTCCCCGGCCATACCACTCAACATTTGAAACTGAAGTATCCAGTATAAGGTTCACTCCTATCCTTGGAAGCCATTGCGGCTGTTCTCCGTCGGGGATCACTGTATGGTCAATAGTCATAACACCGTCAGATGCGATACTATATGAATAATGATTCATATAAAACCCTCTCTCCGAAGTATTTACCAAGAGATCTCTTATCTCAATTTCAAGAGAGCCCTTATCTGACATTTTATAATTGAATGACACCGGAATTCTATTCATATTATCAAGGCCAAAGGCATACCAGGCTGAAGATATCCAGGCTCCAAAACCCTGCATCGAATACTGGCGGCTGGTTCTCCAGGCTGCCCATCCATCAACTTCATTGGCAAGCGGGGCACGCCAGAGATTAAGCTGTACTCCTCTCCTTAAAACCTCTTTGCCATCAATGGTAATTGAGGCAAGAAGACCCTCTTTCATATCAAATACATACTGGAATTTCTCGCCTGAAACAATGAGATCCCCCTTAGCCTCATTTACTGTTAAAGGCTTAACAGAACTCTTTTCCGGGACTTTTCCTTCTCTCCGCCAGGGGAGATCGAACTCTTCCCATGCTATTTCATGACCGGCATCAGCCCATACTGCGTCCCTCAGTCTGAAACTAAGAAAAAGACGGTATTCAGTATTTTCTTTGATCTCTGGTTTGCTGAACGGTATCTTCATAACAACCGATTGCAGAGGCATCAGGTCAGGCGAAAGCACTCCCCGCTCAATAACATCATTATCGGCTTTCAATTCCCATACGGATTCCAGTTCAGAAAGATTTGTAAAAAGATAGTAGTTTGTCAGTTCAATTTCACCATCATCAGGCGAGATCATTTTTGCCTTTACGGGTTGAGCTGATTTTTTGATCTGCCACATTTCAGGCTGTGGCTGACGATCGGGCCATATGGATCCATAAGTCCTCGCCCCGATGCCGTAACTGTAAAACTCTCCTTCATCTTTTTCTTCCTCAAAATCCAGCCAAAGGGAAGCTTTCTTTTTCAATGAAGGCACAGGTGACTGAAGAGAATCAAAAGGTATGATTAAAAGGAAAATACCTACCTGATCTATTATTGCATCACAGATATAAACTTCCGTTTCCTGCCCGTGTATTTCTGCATTCCTTCCGATGTTTACAGGGAATGGTGTATTCTTTATTTTGCCTGAAACTGCTTTCCTCCTGCTCTCTTTTCCATCAATATTGATATAAATCGATCTGCCATCATAACATGCTGAAACTAAATGCCAATTATTCTCCCAGTCTGGGGGCAGAGCAATCTGTACTTTATGTTTTGATCTTGTCATTACATAGAATTCAAGTGAATCTCTTCCTGTCTGATGAATACCAAACTGATTATCGCCTTTTGTTATCAGGGTACCAGAGGAATAGCTAAGTGATCTTGGAAACACCTGGAGGGTAAGAGTCAGCTTATCACCATTAATCTCCAAAGCATCATCCCTGTAAACTTCCACCCACTGATCGTGTCCGTTCAGATCAATTCCCTTTCCGCTCTTACCATTGACCAGTTTTGCCCTTCCCATTATATTTACCTGAACATTATTTGGTGAACTGTCTTTAAGAGATCTTATTCTTTCGGTAAGTCCTGTGCTGACAAAATCCCATATTGCGCCGCCCATGCTTCTCGGATAACGGTAAAAGAGTTCCCAGTAATCATCAAGAGCACCTCCCCCGTTGCCCGTTACAGCAAGATATTCATCAAGAAATGATGGACGCGGATCTGTTTCTTTATCAATAAGGAACACATCTTTAACGAGATCTGATAACTGGGGATAGCGTGGTCCGATTATATCCTCACAACGATGAATAAAATCATTACCGCCATACATCCAGAACCTTGTCTTATCATATTTTTTGCCTTCATCAATTACGGCACATATATTATCTCCCTCACCGCTTTCATTCCCTGCACTCCAGAAAAGTACACAGGGATGATTCCTGTCGCGGAGAACCATCTTCCTTGCTCTCTCCCTGTACATGGCTTCCCAGTTCCTGTCGTTTGATATATACATTGTTGCATGAGCTTCATCGCCTGTCTCATCTACAATATACATTCCATATTCATCAGCCAGTTCAAGGTACCTTTTAACTGGAGGATAGTGAGATGTTCTCACGCAATTGATATTGAACTGCTTAAGCAAAGTCAGATCCTGCCGAATCGTTGCTTCATCCATGGTATGCCCCAAAACAGGATGCTGCATGTGGCTGTTAATCCCATTCAGCTTGACAGGCATCCCGTTCAGATAAAATACCTGATCCCTAATCTCAGTTTCTTTGAAGCCGATCCGTCCGGAGATTACATTAACAGTTTTTCCTGAAGGATCAAGAAGTTCAAATACGATGGTATAAAGATCAGGTTTCTCAGCCGACCATTTCAAGGGATCTGATATGTTTTCTTTAAACATTACAGTTTGCTTTGATGAAGGACCGATAACTACATTATTTGAAATCATAGTCTTAACTACTTTATTATCCGGATCATACAACAATGTCCTGACTGAGAATCCTTCAGCTGATACTGAACTATGATTTCTGAGATCCACAACTACTTCAAGCATTGCATCCTTGTATCTTTCATCAAGGTCGGTAGTTGCGAACCAGTCGAAAAACCGGATCTTCGGGAAAGCACAGATCCAGACATCATCAAATATCCCTGCCAGTCGCCAGTAATCCTGGTCTTCAAGGTAATATCCGTCTGAATATTTTGTGACTAAAACGGCAATCGTGTTTTTACCAGGTCTGACATATTTAGTAATATTATATTCAGCAGGTTCCTGCGCTCCCTCATTATAACCTACTTCCCTCCCATTGATCCAGACAAATGAAGCTGATGCAGTTTTCTCCATTCTCAGAAAGATCTCCTTGTCTTTCCATTCTGATGGTATTCTAAAATCTCTCCGGTAAGAACCTGTAGGGTTATACTCTTTTGGTACCCGCGGAGGATCCGGAGGAAATGGCGTATTGACATTTCTGAACAGGGGATCTCCGAAACCCTGCATCTCCCAGTTTGACGGGACATGTATTGTGTCCCATTTTTTGTCATTGAAATTAACCGTATAAAAGTCATGTGGAGCAGCTTCCGGAGTCTCTGAAAAATAGAATTTCCATGTGCCATTCAGCGACAAATAACCCGGAGATTTTTCTTTATTATTTATCAATGCATCAATTACAGACCTATACGGCACAATCGGAGTATGCCCTTCTTCCTGGTTCTGCTCAAAGACCGAAGTGTTTTCCAGATAATAATAGATATCATCCAGAAATCTCTTCTCCTGAGAAAACAATACTGATACGGCGATCAGAAAATAACTGACTAAGATCAACTTTCTCATTATGACTTAATTTTATGAAGGAAATATACACAATTTAATTCTTTTATTTCTCCGGAATGATCCACGATTTTTAATTATGTTCTCTGATATTATGTTTAATTTAGACCCTGGCTTTTTAACCTGACATAGCTAAATACATACCCACTATGACTACACTGATCAAAATTATTAAAACCGGACTGGTTCTTATGGTCCTGTTTGCAACTACTTCATGCAAAAAAGCAGTTAATGACAAGCTAAGCCTTGATTTCGTGAAGTACAGGATGCCGAATGGTTTACAGGTTATCCTTCACGAAGACCATTCCGATCCCATGATATCCACTGCCATCATGTATCATGTAGGCTCGGGAAGAGAAACTCCCGGAAAAACCGGTTTTGCACATCTCTTTGAACACCTTCTTTTTATGGGATCAGAAAATGTAGCTACCGGCAAGTTCGATATGGTACTGGAAGGGATGGGAGCAACAAGCAATGGTGGTACCAGCAGGGATTTTACGGTTTATTATGAAGTATTTCCGAAAAATGCCCTGGAAAAGGTTCTCTGGATTGAATCTGATCGCATGGGCTTTTTCATCAACTCGGTAACGCCCTCGGCTCTTGCACTTCAGCAGAATGTTGTCCAGAACGAAAAGAGACAAATGGTTGATAATACTCCTTATGGTTTTACTGAAGATATAATAGTTAAAAACCTGTATCCAAAAGGTCATCCATACAGCTGGACAGTTATCGGCGAAATGGAAGACATCAAGAATGCAACTCTGGATGATACAAGGAACTTCTATGAGAAATTTTACGGGCCAAATAATGCCACACTGGTGCTTGCAGGCGATTTCAACTCTGACTCAGTTAAGATATTAATTGACAAATACTTCGGAGAGATAAAAGCTCACGGAGGAATTGACAAACGGAAGCCGATGGTCGTTACGCTTGAGAAAACAAAGAAACTCTTTCATGAAGATAATTTCGCCAATGTCCCTGAGCTCACTATGGTATGGCCTGTTCCTCAGGAATTTCACAAGGATGCGTACGCGCTGGATTTCCTGGCAAGAATTCTGGCAGATGGGAAAAATGCACCATTGTATAAGGTACTTGTTAAGGAGAAACAGCTGACCTCCGCTACCAATGCCTATAACAGTGCAGATGAAATAGCCGGCGAGTTTACAATTTCAATAAGAGCGAACGAAGGTAAAACATTGAGAGAATTAGAGCAGGCTGTATTTGAAGCATTTGATCGTTTTGAAAAAGAAGGCATAAGCGAAAAAGATGTTGAAAGGATCAAAGCGCTCAGTGAAAAGAATTTTTATGAAGGACTTAATGGTGTGTTTAATAAATCACTAAACCTGGCATATTATAACACGATGCTTGATGACCCTGCTTTCATTGAAAAAGACATAGAGAACATAAAAGCAGTAAGCCTGGATGACATTATTATGGTTTACCATAAATACATCAAGGACAAACCATATATTGCCACCAGCCTGGTACCTAAAGGACATACTGATATGGTTGCTGACAATTCGGTCTCAGCAGAAGTAAAAGAAGAAGATATTAATGAAGCCACACAGGTTGAGATCCCTGAGGAACAAAGCGAAGAGGTAATTAAAACTCCTTCGATGATTGATCGTACTACCGAACCTCCTGCCGGCAAGGAACCTGAAGTTAATCTTCCGGCTTTCTGGAAAGCCACCTTGTCAAACGGAATAAAAGTATATGGCATTCAGAATACGGAATTACCGCTGGTCTATATGAGTATGGTAATTGAAGGAGGAGCCCTTCAGGACAAGGTGACTCTCCCTGGCATCGCAAATATGGTGGCAAATGTCCTGCCACAGGGAACGAAAAACAAGACTCCTGAGGAACTCGAAGAAGAGATAGAATTGCTGGGATCATCTATTCAGGTATCTGCCGGTCGCGAAGAAATTACAATGGTAGGGAATATGCTGTCAAGGAATTTTGAAAAAACAGTAGCCCTGATGAAGGAGATCCTTCTTGAACCAAGATGGGACAGTACTGAATTTAGAATGGCTCTTTCCAGAAATAAAAATGCTATCATCCAGGCTGAAGCCCAACCTTCGAATGTCGCAAGTTCTGTATTTTACAGGTTGGTGTATGGAACCGACAACATATTGGGATACAGCACAAGGGGAACAAGAGAATCAATAGACAAGATTTCTATCGATGATTTGAAGGGCTATTATAAGCGGGCTCTTCTTCCCTCACTGACATCCATTCATGTTGCCGGAAATGTGTCCCAGAAGCAGGTGATGGCTGCATTGGAACCTCTCTCCAGAGAATGGAAAGGTGAAGCTGCTCAATCTGACGCACTGCAAGCTCCTGATCCTGTTGCTCCTGAAAAATCTGTGATCTTCTTTGTAGATATGCCCGGCTCATTTCAGTCCGTTATTTACGCAGGTTATCCGGCGATTAAAAGATCAGATCCGGATTTCATCAAAGCTGATTTTATCAATTACCGGCTTGGAGGAGCTTATACAAGCATCCTGAACCAGATATTGAGGGAACAGAAAGGATTTACCTACGGGGCATCAAGCTCCTTCAGGGAAATGAAATCAGTTGCACCGTTCATTGCCGCTACCAGTGTAAGGTCTGATGCCACTTTTGAGTCAGTACAAATAATAAAGGAAGAGATGGAGAAATACAGAAAGGGTATTTCGGATGATGATCTTCAGTTTGTTAAAAATTACCTTACAAGATCAAATGCGCTGAGATTTGAAACCAACGATGCACTTGTAGGTATGCTAGCAACAATGAGCAAATACGGACTCGCCGATGATTATATTAAACAGGAAGAAAGTATAATCAGAAATATGACCCTTGATGATGCTAATGCCATAATCCTGAAATACATTATACCTGACCGGATGTATTATGTGGTTGTAGGTGATGCTGCAAGTCAGATGAAACCTCTTGAAAAGATTGGATTCGGAAAACCGGTGTTAATCCCGAATAAGTAGAAATCACCTTATTAAAACTATATAATTCTGCCTTAATTGAAGGATTAATAGTCTTCCTGCATATCAGACAGATGTTCACGGATCTTCCTTATCTGTTTGTGCTTGCTATATCGTAAACCATTAGTGATCCACCATGTCTGACGTACAATCTCCTGTCATGGATCACCAGGTGAGCCCAGTGAGTACCTGAGCCCCGTGGCACTTTGAATGAGCTGATAATTTCAAATGAAGCAGCAGCAGGTTTAACAAGTGAAACTGATCCGTTTTCAGTGTAGACATACAGTAATCCGTCATTGGCAATTACATTCCCGGGAGCAAGCTGTCTCAGGGAATACAGCTCTTTTCCCGTAAGCCAGTCGATACAGGAAAGTTTTCTGTTATGGTCCCCTGCTCCAAATATTTTTCCTCCAAGCACTACAAATCCTCCAAATTTCGGATCCGGAACTCTGCTCTTCCAGACTTCCGATACTGACGAACCGTCAGGCGACAGTTTCAGCATTACACCCCCTGTACCATATCCCGATGTGCAATAGAGATAGCCATCTTTATAATATGGAATATTCGGATTGATATCATAATCCGTTATATGCCTGAAGCTCCAGAGGAATTTTCCGGTTGATACATCATAAGCCTGAATTGATTTCTGCATCATGGTGATCAGGATTTTACGTGACTGAAGCTGCACAAGTATCGGAGAACAATATGATGAAAGCTCTCCTGTACCCCTGCTTTTCCAAATTAGTTTCCCTGTCTGACGGTCGACAGCAATAACGCTTGCATCTTTTCCTCCCGGACTTGCATAAAGCACATTGCCATCATACAAAAGATTCTCTGTCAAACCCCATGTAGTGTTTTTCCCTCCGTATTCCCTGAAGGTATCAATTGCCCAGATTATCTGTCCGTTAGTCGTATTCATGCAAAAAAGCTTTCCGAATGAGCTGATGAAATAAAGCTTGTCATCGACAACAAGTGGAGTTGAACGTGTACCATAATGATTCTCAGTCCATTCAGGACCGTACTCTTTCTTCCACCTGAGTGTTCCTTTATGGTCGAAAGCAAAAATATAACCTTTACCGTCAATCATTCCTGAAGTATAGACACCTGAATTTGTCACTGCAGCAGAAGCATGCCCCTGTCCAAGGCCGTCAAAATGCCAGATCAGTTTCGGACCTCCGGCCGGCCAGACAGTTAAAACACCTTTTTCATTGTAAACACCGTCGCGGTTCGGTCCCCGCCATTGCGCAACATTCTGTGCGTTCATTGTTAGACAGAACAAAGCGATTAAAATAGTTAATGATGATTTTGGCATATCACAATTATTTATCTATGAAGTATGTAAATATAAATTTTATTGTTTTTATAAAATAAATGAAAAGAACTATTTTTGAACCTTATTTTATAAGCTAACATCAAAAAGAAGACCATGTTTATAAAAAGACGTGAATTCATTAAGTTAAGTGGCATAACTATGGCAGGATCAGTATTTATCCCACCCTTGCTTCAATCCTGTGGCAGGGTACCGTTAAGCAATGATGCCTCAGGATACCTTGAGCATTTTGAAGTGACAACTGCACAACTTAAGAAGGTTATTTTAACTGCAATGAGTAAAGGAGGTGATTATGCTGACCTTTTCTTTGAGCATACAAAAAGCAATACTGCCTCCTTGCAGGATAATAAAGTCAACAGTGCTTTATCAAATATAAAATACGGAGTGGGAATCCGTGTGCTTAAGGGCGATCAGACCGGATTTGCATATGCCGAAAATACATCACTTGAAGCTATGATTCAGGCAGCAAAAACGGCAGCTAATATTGCTGATAGCAATGCTTCGGCGACTGACTTCCCGGTAAGGGAATTCCACCCACCTTCATTTTATTCGATTGTCAGTCCCTGGGAAGATGTTTCTATTAAAGATAAAATGCCATTCATCACAAGCCTAAACGATAAAATCTTTGCAGGCGACAATCGTGTTACCAAAGTAAATATATCGTTGAATGATACAACAACATATATTCTGTTCTATAATTCTGAAGGACTTCTCACATGGGATTACAGGCCTCTTACTTTTATGAGTGCAAGAACGATCATGGAAGAGAACGGGAGAATAGAAAACGCATCTGTTTCAAAATCCTATCGCAAAGGCTTTGAGTTCCTCACCGATGATCTTGTTAACGCTCTGGCTAAGGAATCAATAGAACAGACCTCCCTCCTTTTTAAGGCCGGCAGACCAAAAGGCGGAGAAATGGAGATAGTTATGGGCCCGGGCCGCTCCGGAATACTGCTCCATGAAGCTATGGGGCATTCCTTTGAAGCTGATTTCAACAGAAAAAACACATCGATATTCTCAGATAAAATGGGAAAGAAAATTGCTGAAGATTTTGTAACTGTTGTCGATGACGGGACCCTGCCCAACGATCGGGGCGCTTTGAACATTGATGATGAAGGGAACCTGACTGAAAAGACAATTCTTGTTAACAATGGTGTTCTATCAAGTTACATTCACGACAGGATAAGTGCAAAATACTATAATGTAAAACCGACAGGGAATGGGCGCAGGCAGGATTTCAGGAATATGCCTATCCCGAGAATGAGGTCGACTTACATGGAAAACGGACCGCACGAAAAAGAAGAAATAATCGCCAGTGTCAAAAAAGGCATTTATGTTGATAACTTCAGCAACGGGCAGGTAAATATCGGACCGGGTGACTTTACATTCTTTGTCAAATTCGGATACCTTATCGAAAACGGAAAACTTACTGATGCAATCAAGGACATTAATATAATAGGCAACGGACCTCAGGCGCTCGCCGATATAACAATGGTTGGCAATGACCTGCAGTTCTCCGATTCAACATGGAACTGCGGCAAGAATGGTCAAAGTGTTCCTGTTACACTTGGTATGCCCACAGTAAAAGTTAAAAAACTGACAGTTGGAGGATTAAGCGCCTGATCTAAATAACATTAAAACAGAATCAATGAATACAAATGAAAAATATAAAATAGCTGATCTGGTTATCAAACATTCATTAAAATGCGGAGCCGACCAGATTGCACTTGCCATAAATGATAATTCAACACGACGTATCGACATACGCGAACAGAAAATAGACAGACTACAGGAATCAATAGGAAACTCACTGTCTGTTGACCTGTATGTGAACAAGAAATTTTCATCTCATAGCACAAACCTCTTAAAGGAGAAAGAAATACTCAAGTTCATAGAAGATGCTGTTGAAGCAACCAAATACCTTGCTGAAGATGAATTCCGTTATCTTCCTGAAAAAGAACTTTACTATCAGGGCAAAGGAGAAGATCTCCTTACTTTTGATCCATCTATACCAACAATTGACTCTAAGAAAAAAATAGACCTTGCAAGGGCCGTTGAAAATGAAATATACGGAACAGATGAAAGGATCATCTCAATTACAACAAGCTATTACGATTCTGTAAATAAGATCCTGCTTGCTGACAGTAATGGTTTCATGGGAGAATCAGACAGCAGCATTGTTGCCCTGGCTGCTGAAGTTTCAGTTAAAGGAGAAACAGGGCGCCCTTCAGATTACTGGGACGAATACAGTATATTTTTCGACAAACTTATTAAAACCGACATAGGCAAAACTGCCCTTCAAAGAACCCTGCGAAAACTTAACCCCAGGAAAATCACATCCGGAAAATACAAGCTTATTGTAGAGAACTCAGCTGCAGGAACTTTGATGAGCCCCTTTATCTCAGCATTGATGGGAACCAACCTCTACCAGAAGAACTCTTTCCTTGATGGAATGATTGATAAAAAGGTTGCAAGTAACATCCTTTCATTCAACGATGATCCGCTTATATTATCAGGCTTTGGATCAAGATGTTTTGATATGGAAGGACTTAATGCTGTAAAAAGGACTATCGTTGAGGATGGTATTCTCCGCAATTACTTTATCAACACCTATTACGGAAGGAAACTGAAGCTTCAACCTACCTCCGGAAGTACTTCGAACCTGATCTATAAAACTGGTTCCCGCAGCCTTGATGAACTTGTTAAAAATGTTGACAAGGGCATTCTTATAACCAGATTCAATGGAGGAAACTGCAATGGAGCCACAGGTGACTTTTCATACGGCATTGAGGGCTTCTTCATCCTGAATGGAGAACTTGTGCATCCCGTTAATGAAATGAATATAACCGGGAATATGAGGGATTTCTGGAATACTCTTGCCGAAACAGGAAATGACCCTTACCCATACAGTTCGATACAGATACCAACAATGCTGTTTGAAAATGCCGATATAAGTGGCATATAGCATTTATTCAGCATACATAGGCCAGGTAATTAACAACAATAATAGCTCAAAGCATTAATTAAACTTCAGGTTCCGGAAGAAATATATACAATTGCAATGCCTGCTTTAGCTACAATATAAGATGCCTTATAACAAGTGGTTCAGGTGTCTACTCCCAATTGTTATAACCCCGATGATATTATACCTTTTGCTTCTTATACCTGGAACTTTTATTGAACCGGATGGCTTCCTAATGGATGTTAATCTTTGTTAAAAACACAAAATCAGCCCATTAAAATATTATTATTTGATAATTTTGTAATTTTGTAATTTTTTTATTATATAAATAATATACAATTATCAATTAAGCTATTGCCAAATGAGTGTAAAAAAGACAATAAAAATAACCGGAATAATATTTGCTGTTACTTCAATTGCCTTGTTTATATTTAACAGGATCCTTACAAAAGAAGATCTTTCAGGACTTTTTGCTGAAGCACAGTCGGGCAGGTTTGAAATAACTGTCCTGACAACCGGAGAACTGGAAGCTGAAAATTCTATTGATATAAAAGGCCCTGAGATAGGCAGGAGCAGAAATGTCCGTTCGACAAACCTGAAAATTGCAGATATGGTACCGGAAGGGACGGAAGTAAAAGAAGGAGACTTTGTTGCATCACTCGACAAAACTGAGTTTGAAAACACACTCAGGGATGTGGAAGAAAATCTGACGAAGCAGTATGCCAATCTTGAAATGGTACTTATCGACACATCACTTACAATGAACAATTTGAGGGATCAGATAACAAATCAGATCCATATTGTTAATGAAGCTGAAATTAAAGTTAGGAACTCTCAATATGAAACTCCGACAACACAAAGACAAGCTGAAATAAGTTATGATAAAGCAAAGAGAGACCTTGACCAGTTGAGAAGAAGCTACGTACTGAGTGAAGCGCAGACAAAGATAAGAGTTAGAAACCAGAAGATAAGAATAGATAGGCTTGAGGAAAGAGCCAAAGAATACAGGGACCTTATCAGGGCCCTCACAATTACAGCGCCGTCACCGGGAATGATAACATACAAGAAAGACAGGCTGGGCAGAAAAATAAAAGCAGGTTCAAATATCGATTCCCACGACAGAACCGTAGCTACTCTCCCGGATCTTTCAAGCATGCTTTCAAGGGTCTATGTGAGTGAGATTGAGGTAAGTAAGGTAAAACCCGGACAATCAGTTCATATTACTATAGATGCACTCCCCGATAAATCATTCTCCGGTAAGGTTATTACAATAGCCAACATAGGAGAAGTACTGACAAATTCTGATTCCAAGGTATTTGAAGTGCTTATTTTGTTGGATGGATCTGATTTATCTCTCAGACCATCAATGACAACAACAAATAAAATTATTGTCAACACACTTGATAATGTAACATATATTCCAAAAGAATGTGTTCACACCGGCGCTGATGGTATCCCTGTAGTATATACAAGAAACAAAGTGAAACAGGTTGTTGTACTTGGTGAGATGAATGACAAGGATGTGGTTATCGAAAAGGGAATTGATCCCGGAACTGTATTGTATGTAGAGATTCCGGCAAAAGCCAATAATTTCAGGATTTCAGGTGAAGAACTTATCGACATAATTCAGGAAAGGGCTAATACCGACAGAACAATGTATAGCGCCAACTTCTGATGAAGAAAAAGCTATAAATTTCTCCGGGCATATCTGAAATAAAGGTTCAGATCTTTACCTGATCATGAAATCCAGAAGTGGCTCTTCTCCGAGATATGCAACAAGATTATCATTCTTATGAAGTGCTCCGACACCCGAAGGAGTTCCGGTGAAGATAAGATCACCTGTTTTCAATGTAAAAAATCTTGACACATAAGATATTATCTCATCGACACTGAATATCATATCAGATGTATTGCCCTCCTGAACAAGCTTGTCATTTATCTCAAGACGGAAGTCGATGTCTTTCATATCTTTCAGGGAGGAGACAGGAACGAATTTTCCGATTGGAGCAGATCCATCGAAGCCCTTTGCCAACTCCCATGGAAATCCGGCCGCTGCATTCCTGTTCTGGATGTCCCTTGCTGTAATATCTATGCCTAAAGTAAGCTCATCATAATACCTGTGAGCATGTTTTACAGATATACTCTTCCCGAGTTTACTTATCTTGACAACTATTTCAACCTCGTAATGGATCATATCTGAAAAATCAGGAAGGAAGAAAGGCTTGTTGTTTTTAATAAGGGATGAATCCGGTTTCATAAAAACAACCGGTTCGAGGGGGAACGGTTTACCCATTTCCCTGGCATGATTTCTGTAATTCAGACCTATACATATAATCTTCATATCACTATTCTTTATTTCCGAATGATCTTAATTTTATCTCAGTAAGTATTTTTTTTGTGTAAAGTGGAAAATCTCCGTTCATCATCCACGAGTAATAAGTAGGTTCTTCCTTAAAAACTTCCTCTACGGGCTTTCCTTTATGCTTCCCGAAATTAAAAACCTCAACACCTTTTTCATTCATTATTATCCGGCCTGCAAAATCAACATTTTCGTTGAAAGAGCTGTAAACAGACAGTTTTTCAATATCATTTTCAAGGTCGGGATATGTGTCAAGCTGTGCTTTCAACACTTCGTATGTTGCCAGGGTATCGGCCTGGGCGCTGTGAGCATTTTCAAGAGTTTTATTACAATAAAACTGATAGGCAGCTGCAAGGGTTCTCTGCTCCTTTTTATAGAAGATCACCTGAGGATCAACATAACGGCGTTTCTTGAAATCGAAATCATGATTGGTCCGAAGGAATTCTTCAGCAAGTACCGGTATGTCAAATTTAACAACATTGTATCCGGCAAGGTCACATCCTTCAAGAAATGTTGCCAGATTTTTCGCAATTTCCAAAAAAGTAGGTGCATCAGCTACATCCTCATCAGTTATTCCGTGTATTGCTGTTGCTTTCTCAGGAATGTGCATTTCAGGGTTTACCCTTGTATTCATCCACTGTTCACTGCCATCGGGATGAATCTTAAGGGCTGCTATCTCTACTATACGATCGGTGGATACATTTATCCCCGTTGTTTCAAGGTCAATAAAGACAATAGGACGTTTAAGTTTGAGTTTCAACTTCAGGCGTTTATCATCATTGGCATAAGGAGCATCAGAAGGTCTTCTGATTCATTTTCTGTCACAGCCGGAAGGAAAAGGCCTGCGCGGGTAGGATCCGCAAGCTCTATTATAACATCCTGGGAACCAATATTTGCAAGGATCTCCAGTAGGAATATCGATTTAAAGCCTATTTCCAGTTCATCGCCCTCGTACTGACATGTGATTCTTTCATAGGCTGAAATTGAAAAATCAATGTCCTGTGCCGATACTGTCACCTGATTGCCTTTTAAATGAAGCTTAACAAGGTTACTGGCCTGATTTGAGAAAACTGAAACTCTCCTTAGAGTATTATGGAATTCGACTCTGTCGATTGTAATTTTTCTTGGATTGTTTCTCGGGATCACGGAATTATAATTAGGGTAGTTACCTTCCACAAGACGGCATACAACCTTATAATTATTAA
>Ga0116172_10001454_pt1 | contig 21825 bp, 15 predicted proteins | sample AD_UKC083_MetaG_FD_89799 | JGI IMG/M metagenome (GOLD analysis project Ga0116172, IMG submission 89799) | Active sludge microbial communities of municipal wastewater-treating anaerobic digesters from USA - AD_UKC083_MetaG | ecosystem: Engineered > Bioreactor > Anaerobic > Digestate | place: USA... | reverse complement strand
TCCATCAGAAAGCTTTTCCCACTGACCATCTGAATCAGTATTTGTATTGATATTAATTGGAACAGCTATTCTTTGGATCCCTCCTACAATAGTATCGTTAGCAGCATCTTCCGCGCGTATTTTCTCCATATCAGGAGGATCTACGAATATTGGTATCGGGGGATCTTTTATCTCATTTAGGTTAAAACTGACCGGCAGTTCGTTCGTGGTTATCTGTGAGAACCCCGATGGTGATATCACTGTCATCATTATGATGGCAGCGATTGACATATGTGCTATTGTCCTCATGACTCTTCAATTGTACGGTGAAATAACAAGTAATTATTCCCGGGATAGAATAAAAACAATTGATTGTCTTCTATTTTGAATTTATTGATTTTTGGTATTATTTCTTCAAGTTGGCGTTCATCTTCAGGTTCAATGGTACAAACCTCTGTAGCCCACCACAATTTAATAGTACTGTTTTTAAAATCAAAGTAACCGGTTATTTCATTAATTGTCGGTTTTCCTTCAATAGTTTTGTCCTGTTTGATAACGATGGTATAACAAGTTTTGCATTCTTCGACTGTTGGTTTGGCAACTTTAGAACTTCCGTCGGCAGACACAAAAGCGTAGAGCCTCCAGGAGCCAAGAATCGGGTGCGTGCCGTCTTTTATCATCTGTTCTTCAAGTAATAAATCGGCATCAGCGGAGTCGTCCAATCCGCAACCATGTATGCTTATTAACGCCATTAAAACAATGGCCAGGAGCATTAAGACCGGGGGTTTTCTGTTGTTTTTCATAACGTTGCAAATGTTGAGTTTATAAATCTATGCCGCCATTCATCTCGAACGCATACGCGTACATCCTATATACGAATCGAAATTACAAAATGTGACAGGAAAATTGAATTTTTTTAAAAAAATGTGCAAAACGCGGGGAATATGAGACGAAGAGACTGCAAGACTGCAAGACCGCAAGACCGCAAGACAATGTATTATGTATTATAGGCGATGTATAAACAATTGGCAATTGGCAATTGGCAATTAGCAATTAGCAATTATCAGTTAGGGCGCTAACCACACATCTGGCACGAGTCACATAACCAGCACTACGTAAACAACTTACACGACCTGCAAGACCTGCACGACTTGCATGACCTGCAAGACTTATAATGTATTATGTATTATGGATTATAGGCGATGTATAAACAATTAGCAATTAGCAATTGGCAATTAGCAATTAGGGCACTAACCACACATCTGGCACGAGCCACATAACCAGCACTACGTAAACAACTTACACGACCTGCAAGACCTGCACGACTTGCATGACCTGCAAGACTTATAATGTATTATGTATTATGTATTATAGGCGATGGGCTGCATTAGAAGAGACCGCAAGACTGCAAGACCGCGAGACTGCAAGACAATGTATTTTTCTGACTTTAATCAGTTGTAGTCCCCCATAATTGAGCTTAATTTGTATTTATAACCGGTTGCAGAATGACATTTCCAGGCCAGCCTGCAAACCCTGAAAACCAAACACGATATGAAGAGAAAGATCCGTTTCAGTCTGCTTTACCGCGATATGTGGCAGTCGTCGGGAAAATATCAGCCTCGCGTTGAACAACTAAAAGCTGTTGCCCCTCATATAATCGAAATGGGATGTTTCGACCGGGTTGAAACCAACGGGGGAGCCTTTGAGCAAGTTCAGCTCCTGTATGGTGAGAATCCGAATACCGCGGTGAGGGAATGGACCTTGCCATTCAACCAGGCGGGCATTCAGACACACATGCTCGAGCGTGCGCTGAACGGTATCAGGATGTACCCGGTTCCGGCCGATGTGCGCCGGCTTATGTACAAGGTGAAAAAAGCCCAGGGGGTTGATATTTCAAGGTCGTTCTGCGGCCTGAATGACCACAGGAACCTGGAACTGTCGGTGAAATATGCCAAAGAGGCAGGTATGATCTCCCAGGCTTCCCTTTCGATAACCCATTCACCGGTTCACACTGTAGACTATTACATGGATGTTGTAAAACATATTGTCGACTACGGCACTGATGAGATATGCCTTAAAGATATGGCCGGAATTGGAAGACCTGCCACCCTGGGGGAACTGGTAAGGCAGATAAAAAAGAAATACCCGGGTATCGTGGTTGATTATCATGGTCATTCCGGTCCGGGATTGTCAGTGGCCTCAATGCTCGAAGTTGCAAGGGCCGGAGCCGATTATATAGATGTAGCCATGGAACCGCTGAGCTGGGGCACGATTCATCCCGATGTAATAGCCGTCAGGGCTATAATGGATGATGCCGGCTTTGATGTCCCGAAAATCAACATGGATGCCTATATGAAAGTAAGGTCTCTTACCCAGTCGTTCATCGATGATTTCCTGGGATATTTCATCGATCCCAGGAACAGGCAGGTATCATCGCTGCTTCTAAACAGCGGTCTGCCGGGCGGAATGATGGGCAGCATGATGGCTGATCTCAAAGGAGTGCACCAGGGGATAAATTCCTCTTTAAAAAAACAAGGACTTCCGGAGCTGACCGAAGACGAGTTGGTGGTAAAGCTTTTCCAGGAAGTTGAAACCATATGGCCTGTGCTTGGTTATCCGCCGCTGGTTACACCTTTCAGCCAGTATGTGAAGAATGTTGCCCTGATGAACATCATTCAGATGACAAGCGGCAAGGAGAGGTACGGGATGATAGACAACAATACCTGGGACATGATCCTTGGCAAGGCCGGCAAGCTTCCGGGTGAGCTGGGAAGCGAGATCGTGAGCCTTGCTAAAAAATTGGGAAAGGAATTTTATACCGGCAATCCGCAGGATGCCTATCCCGACGAACTTCCCTCCTTCAGGGCCGAGATGAAGAAGAACGGATGGGATCCAGGTCAGGATGAGGAAGAACTCTTCGAACTTGCCATGCACGACAGGCAATACCGCGATTACAAAAGCGGAGTTGCCAAAACAAGGTTTGAGGCCGAGCTTGCAAAAGCCAAAGAACAGGAATCAATGGCCGGAAATGCCAAGACTGTAGTAACTGTCGCTGCCCCAAGCGCTAAACCCGCGGCTGCCGCGAAGGATGATCCCTCGGTAAAGTCCCTGACCTCCCCGGCAAAGGGAAAGATCTACTATAACCTTTACGGTGAGCAGACAGAACCGGCGAAGCAGGGCGACCTGGTAAATGCCGGAGAGAGGATCTGCTACATCCAGACCAATTCCTATATCGATGAAATAAAATGCCCCTGGGAAGGGGAGGTTGCAGAGGTAATTGTAGCCCAGGGAGCCGACGTCAACAAGGGAGATATTCTTTTCAAGATCAGGGAACAAAAAAGAAAGCCAAGGAAGAAAAAGCAGGCATAATTGGCTAATATTGACAGAATTTTTAATCTTTGTATCTTACGGTCGGGTAACAACCAATCTTTAATCTTATATGAAACCCACATGTATGAGATACACAATAATGTATTTATATAATTTCCAGTCATGTGGGTTTAAAATCAAAATTATACTATGATGCAAAAATTAGTTTTTCTTATCATTATGGCTTCAGTCATTTTTACCTCATGTGACAGGAAGGAAAAAAGCGACAATCCGCTTCTGAATGAATTTGACACACCCTTTGGCGTTCCTCCCTTTGAACAGATAAAGCCGGAACATTACAAGCCCGCGTATCTGAAAGCCTTTGAAGAACAAAAGGCTGTCATAAGGAAGATAGTAACAAGCAAAGAGGAAGCTACTTTCGAAAACACGATAAAGGAGCTTGAATACAGCGGAACGCTGCTCACGAAGGTAAGCCGTATATTCGGGGCTCTCAACTCGGCCCACACCAACGATTCGCTTCAGGCGATCAACATGGAAATGGCTCCCCTCCTCTCCAAGCACAGAGATGACATCAATCTCAACGATACCCTTTTCCTCAGGGTTAAATCGGTGTTTGAGAATATGGACAAATTCAATCTGACCGACGAGGAAAAGAAAATCCTCGACGACACCTACAAGGGATTTGTAAGGAGTGGCGCCGAACTGTCGCCCGCCGACAAGGACAAACTGAGAAAGATAAATGAAGAGATGTCTCTTCTGACTGTAAAATTCGGTCAGAATCTTCTTGCTGAGACCAACAACTTCACATTGCTCATCGACAAGGAAGAGGATCTGGCAGGGCTTCCCGAAGGTATTGTAGCCCAGGCCGCTGCAACTGCCGAAAAGATGGATCAGAAAGGAAAATGGGCATTTACCATCCAGTATCCCATAATGGAACCCTTCCTGAAATACGCGGAAAACAGGGAACTGAGGAAGCAGATCTTCACAGCATACTTCATGAAAGGTGATAATGACAATGAATACGACAATAAGGAGATTATTGCCAGGATCGCGAGGCTCAGGCTCGACAGGGCTAATCTGCTCGGCTACAGAAGCTATGCTGATTTTGCTCTCGAGCGGAACATGGCAAAAACTCCCGAGAGGGTTCTTGATTTCCTTGTACAGGTATGGGAAGCGGCCCTTCCGGTTGCCAAAGCCGAAGTTGCAGCCCAGCAGCAGATAATAAACAAGGAAGGCGGGAAATTCAAACTTGAGCCCTGGGACTGGTGGTACTACACCGAAAAGATAAAGAAGGAAAAGTATAATCTCGACGATGAACTGACAAGGCCGTATTTCCAGATAGAGAATGTTATTGAAGGTATGTTCTTCGTGGCAAACAGGCTTTACAATCTCGATTTCACTAAGAGAACCGATATCCCCAAATACCATCCCGATGTTCTGACCTTTGAGGTGACACGCGACAATGAACATGTTGGGGTGCTGATGATCGACAATTATCCCAGGTCGTCAAAGCGGGGAGGTGCATGGTGCGGAGCCTACAGGGGTCAGAGCCGCGACAAGAACGGGAACATGATACATCCCGTGGTGACGATGGTAACCAACAGCACTCCTCCTTCGGCCGACAAGCCGTCGCTGCTGACACCCGATGAAGCCAACACCCTTTTTCATGAATTCGGACATGCCCTCCACCAGCTGCTCTCCAATTCAACATACCCGGGCGTTTCCGGAACCTCGGTAGCCAGGGATTTTGTTGAGCTTCCATCGCAGATAATGGAACACTGGGTTCTTGAACCGGAAGTCCTCAGGGAATACGCGAAGCATTACCAGACAGGAGAAGTAATCCCCGCCGAGATCATAGACAAGCTCGATAAGGCAGGAAAATTCAACATGGGTTTCACGACAGTCGAGTTCCTTGCCGCCGCCCTGCTTGATATGGAATATCATATTATTACCGAACCGATTGATATAGATATCCGGGAATTTGAAAAGAAAGTACTCGACAAGTATGGTCTGATACCGGAGATCAAACCCAGATACAGGTCGACATATTTCAACCATATCTGGAACAGCGGTTACGCTGCAGGGTATTACAGTTACTACTGGAGTGAGATGCTTGATGCCGATGCATTCCTTGCATTTAAGGAAACAGGCGACATTTTCAACCGGGAAGTTGCTGCAAGATTTGAAAATGAGATCCTTTCGAAAGGCGGAACCAGAGATCCTCTTGATATGTACATTGCATTCAGGGGGAAAGAGCCCGGAATTGATGCCCTTCTGAAAAACAGAGGACTTAAATGAAACCCGCCGGCCTCTAAAAATCATGTTCGGATGAGAAAAGTATTTTATATCTTTTTTGCATTCATACTCTTTTCTTTTCCTGCCATACCGGCCCATGGCGATGAACCCCTTGCCGAAAAAGGAATTATTGATCTCCGCGAATCAGTCGGCAATAAATTCATTGTCAAACTAAACGGGGAATGGGAGTTCTACTGGTCCAGGATGCTGGGCCCGAAAGATTTTCAGTCTGACAATCCTCCCGTTCCCGATATTTACGGGCAGGTCCCCTCCTATTGGACCAGTTACAAGACCGCATCGCTGAAGCCCACGGGAACAGGATTTGCCACCTACCGTCTCAGGGTGCTTCTCCCACCGGGATTCAGGAACTCCATGGCATTTGATATGCCGGTGTTCGATTCCTCGTATGAAGTTTATATCGACGGCAACAAGATGGACAGGAATGGTATACCCGATGTAACTGAAAATAAAACGGAACCTTATTATGAAAAGCGCCTGATCAGGTTCAGCCCCGATTCCGACACCATCGAAATAGTACTGAATGTCTCCAACTTTCATCATCGCAAGGGAGGATTCTGGATGCCGATGCGCGCCGGCACTCTCAACGAGATACAGAAAAGTGTTGCATTTAACCGGGCAGTAGACTGGGCATCAATGAGTTTTCTTCTCGCTTTTTCACTGCTTTTTTTATTTTTCTTTTTCATATTCAAAAGGGACAAGCAGACAGCATTTTTCAGCGTGGGTACCGCCGGACTTGCCCTGAGACCGCTCTTTACATCCAATTTTCTGATACACAATATAATGTCCGTAAGCTGGGATTGGATAATAAAATGGGAATACATTGTATTCTGCACTATACTGACGGCATGGTATTGGTTTACCCTTTACCAGTATCGCTCCAGGTGCTTCAGGATAATAACAATTGGAGTCACTGTAATCCTTGTCCTTGCCGCCGTGATAACAATTGTATTTCCGGTGAGAATATTCAGTTACATGACATTTATTATACATCCCCTGCTGATAATTCTTTTCGCAACCGCGCTTTTCGAATCGCTAAAGGGTATACTGAAACGGAACATCGTCGATTTCTTTTATTTCCTGACCTGTACAATGCTGGCTCTGGCTGCCGTCAATGATGTCAGGATTGCACTGGGCAATCAGGCTTTCTTCTCCGGATACATACTTACCCAGGCAATAGTTGTGTTTGTTTTCATACAGGCGGTACTCATACTTTACAAATGGGTGAAGGCATATTCTGAAAAGGAGAAGCTGCAGCTTGAATATGAGTATCTGAACCGGCATCTGGAGCAGATCGTCGATGAACGTACTCAGGAAATCAATGCTCGAAAGGAAGAGATAGAGGAACAGAACGCCAAAATAGCGTTACAGAACAAAAAGCTTTCAGAAACGATCCAGCTCAGGAACAAGGTGTTTTCAGTTATTGCTCACGACCTCAGGAGCCCCGTGGTAAATATACTTTACATGCTCAATCTGCTCAAGGAGGAAGAATACAGGGACAAATACAATACTTTTGCAGACGCGAGCATTCAGTACTCGCAGCAGGTTATCAACCTGCTCGAAAACATGCTTGTGTGGGGAAGAGGCCAGGAAGACAAAATAAAATATTCACCCGGGAAGCATGATCTTGCAGATATTATCCTTACCAACCTGAGCATATTCAGGGAGACGGCAGACAAGAAGGCGATAAAAATCAATTTCACCCAGATAGGCAATTCGAAGGCCTTTTTCGACAAGGACCTGATGGACATTATTGTCAGGAATCTTCTTTCAAATGCCATGAAATACACTCCCAGGGGTGGCAGGGTAAGCATACTGTTGAAGGACATGTCAATGACACGTGAAGGAACCTTTCTCAGGTTCTGTGACAACGGGATAGGGATTCCTGAGGATAAGCAGAAGGAACTGTTCACATCAGCAGGGATTGAGAGCACTCCCGGAACGGAGAATGAGAAAGGAACGGGTTTAGGCCTGAAGCTTTGCTATGAACTTGTAAAGATCAACGGCGGAACCATGAGCGTGGAAAGCACTGAAGGAGAAGGAACATGCTTTACCATAACCCTGCCGGATTCGTCGGACGTTAACGGGTAAAGAACGCTAAACGCTGAACCTCTTACTTTCATTTACCCCCTTTCCCTCCCGATATTTATCGGGATCCCCCTGCATTCACTTACCCCCTTTCCCGTTTCCCCCAAGGGGGAAATGCCCCTGCTGTTCAATTTGTTACATCAAATAATAAAGTTCATATTTCTTCCCAATATTAGCAGAATCCTCTTGCTCCTTCACTTGGGGGAAATCCCGATAGCTCCCGATAACTCCCGATAGCTATCGGGACGGGACGGGAGGGAAAGGAGACGAAGAGACCGCAAGACAATGTATTATGTATAATGTATTATAGGCGATGTATAAACAATTAGCAATTGGCAATTAGCAATTAGCAATTGCCAATTATCAGTTAGGGCACTAATCACACATCCGGCACGAGCCACATAAGCAACACTACCCGAACAACTTACACGACCTGCAAGACCTGCACGACTTGCATGACCTGCAAGACTTATAATGTATTATGTATTATAGGCGATGTGCTGCATTAGAAGAGACCGCAGGACTGCAAGACCGCAAGACCGCAAGACAATATCACCTAAACGCTTAACCCTGAACACTTAACGCTTAACAAAACTTTGAACCTTGAACCCCGAACCTCGAACCTTGAATGACTTTTTTTTGACTAACCTCGAACTTTTAACTTTTAGCCTCAAGCCATTCTTTTAACTTTCTACTTTTAACTTTCTACTTTTAACTTTCTACTTTTAACTTTCTACTTTCTACTTTTAACCGCGTGCCGTTCCGTTATAACAATGTTATAACATGATTCCCGTCGGAATCTCATGGTACAAGCCTGAATCCCAGCGATGAGACGAGTGTTCTGGCTTTTTCCGAACAGTCCCTTAGGTCAACAGAGTAAGTTGGAAATTCGCGGCGCAGCGGGTAGTTCCCCCGTATCATTTCAAAACGTGAGGGATCGAACCTCAGTCTGACGTCATCTTCCATAATATTATATGAATGGAAGACGGCTCTGCGGGCAATTTCCTCAGGGTTTTTCCCATAACAGTCAATCACCAGCAGAGGTTCTTCAGGAGCAGGGACATCGGCTGGAAACCAGTCTTTCAGGGGAATGTCAAAAAACCTGCAAAGCTCATTCACAACCATTGAAGTTCCGTTGGCCTTGCCGTCGGCTGAATAACCTGCTATGTGCGGTGTAGCAATGAAAGACATATGCATAAGAGAGATATCTATCTCCGGTTCCTTTTCCCAGACATCAAGAACAGCGCCGGCCAGTTTATCTTCAGCAAGGGCTTCCTTGACCGCATCCGTATCAACCACCTCTCCCCTTGAGGAATTGATAAGCCAGGCACCTTCCTTCATCCTGTTGAAAGCATTTCCGTCGAAGAGGTGGAATGTATTGTCAATACCTCCTTTGTTAAGAGGAACATGAAGAGTGACAATATCCGATTTCGCAAGAACCTGGTCGAGATCAACAAAGATTTCGTTATTTTCCTTTCTTTGCCGGGGAGGGTCATTGAGCAAAACCTTCATTCCAAGATTCTGAGCCAGTTTCATGACCTTTGATCCAACATTTCCAACACCAACAATACCTAAAGTAAGCCTGCTTAGCGACAATTCCGATTCAAACGAAATTTGCATCAGCGCGGAGGCGATATACTGCATAACTGAGGACGAATTACAGCCCGGGGCATTTGTCCAGCGGATATTGTTTTCTTCGCACCATCTGGTGTCTATATGGTCGAATCCAATTGTGGCGGTACCGATGAACTTTACCGGCGTACCTGACAAGAGATCCGCGTTGCACTTCGTCCGGGTTCTTACCAGAAGGGCATCTGCTTGCATGGCAGCATTTCTGTCAATCTGACTACCGGGAAGATACTCAACGCTAGCCCAGGGCTCAAGCACTCCTTTCAGAAAGGGAATCTTGTTATCTGCAATTATCCTGATCATTGGCTCAGATTATCGCTGAAAGGTAATAAAAATTAAGTCTAATCCGGCTTAAAATACGATATTTATGAACCAGGGGCAGAATATAGCACGGGGCGCGGGGCACAGAGCACAGGGCACAGAGCACAGGGCACAGGGCGCGGGGCGCAGAGCACAGGGCACAGAGCACAGGGCACAGGGCACAGGGCACGGGGCACAGGGCACGGGGCGCAGGGCACAGGGCGCAAGGCACGGGGCACAGGGCACAGGGCGCAGGGCACAGGGCGCAGGGCACGGGGCGCAGAGCACGGGGCACAGGACGCAGGGGGCAGTGACAGGTCTTGCAGGTCCTGCAAGTCCTGCAAGTCTCTTATAATGAGATGTTTAACTGACTCTGAACGCTAAACGCTAAACGCTTTACCCTAAACCCTGAACGCTAAACGCTTTACCCTGAACTGCTATAATTCAATTAACTATTAATCTTTGAACCTTGAACCCCCGAACTTCGAACTTTCAATCCCGAACCGCTAGCCGCGTGCCGTTCTTTCAACTTTCAACTTTCAACTTTCGACTTTTCACTTTCAACTTGTAATTACACCACAGATGATGTAATTTTAGTAGCTTTGTATAAAACACAATTATGACCCAACAGAATGTTAAAAATATTATCCTTAGTCATTTAAAAGATTATCAACCTGTCAGTGTAGGAATATTTGGTTCATTTGCAAGAGGCGAATCCACTGGAAAAAGCGATATTGATATCCTTGTTAAGTTTAAAGTAGCACCTTCACTGCTAACTTTAATAAAACTTGAAAATGAACTTTCGGATTTACTTGGAATTAAAGTAGATTTGATCACAACTGGTGCTATTAAAAACAAGAGAGTCCGGAAAAGCATCAAAAAAGACCTGATTAGCATACTGTAATGGAAAAAGACGATCTGGTATATATCGAGCACATCCTCGATTGTATAAGAAAAATCAAGGAGTTCACCAATGGATTATCATTGAAAGATTTTTCGGTCAATGAATTAGTACAGGATGCTGTTATCAGAAACATTGAAATTATCGGAGAAGCATCAAAGAAGATATCTTCTGATACCAAACAGATATTCTACGAAATTCCCTGGCGAGAAATTGCCGGAATGAGAGACAAGCTCATCCATGACTACCTGGGAGTAGATGTTGAGGTTGTATGGAGAACTATTACAGAAGATATACCTACCCTGGAAAAGCAAATCAAAGAGATAGACTAGAATAAACAATTGGCAATTTGTAAATAGCGCGAGACGCAAGGTCGACTAAAAAACGCTTACAATAGCAATTGTCAATGAACAACTAACAATTAGCAATTAACAATTAGCGCAGGGCACAGGGCGCAGGTTTTGCGGTCCGGTTTTTGCAAACATCAAGGTGTGCAGATACCGCTTTTAATATTTTGTTATCTTTGCTTATGCTTTTATCTGTTTATTTGGATATTTAGAAAATAGTTATGTTTGCGTTATAAACCTTAAAACCATGAAAATAAAGTTTAGCATTTTGTTCTTTCTTTTACTGCCCTTTCTTGCAGTAAATGCACAGAAGCCCATAATCCTTGGAGAGGACTCTATCCAGATAGGAAAGTCTGTTCTTCCCTGCCTGTCGGTGACCATACCTGAAGCGGATTTTGATGTTGTTCTCAAGGACTGGATCAAGCAGCTCGAATCGGGCACCAAATCAAAGGTGGTCAACGAGAATGGTGAGATGTCGATATTCGGAGCCAGGATCAAGAAGATAGATCCCGGAAACATCAATGTTTACAGCAAGCTTGCAAAGCTCGATTCAGAGCTTCAGTTGTTCGCGTCCTTTGAGTTAAAGAAAGATGAGTATATCGAGAGTGCAAAGGGAAGCCCGGCTTTTATCAGCGCCCAGGAATTCATTAAGGAATTTGCCAAGAACAAGTATATAGACGTGGCAAAGAGTCAGGCTGATGCTGAGGAAAAGAAGCTGAAGGACCTCCAGAAGGAACTGTCATCACTTGAAAAGGATAAATCGAAGATGCATAAAAGCATTCAGTCAGGCAGCAGCACGATATCTTCCGAGAATGAGAATATCACGCTTCAGACCAATGAACTGAACACTGTCAATGCCTCCATCATGGAGCAGAACCGCCTGCTGTTAACCATGGAGGAAGGACCTGCAAAGGATGAACTGGCAAAACAGATAAAGGAGCTTGAGAAGCGCAAAAAAGCTGCTGAGAGAAACATAAAGAAAGCCGAGAAGAAGATAGGCAAGGCCGATACAAATATCGACCGTGCAACCGGCGATATTCCCAGGAATGAAAGGATGCAGGAAAAGGTAAAGGAGCAGATAGCTGCACAGGAAGCAGTTTATCAGGAATATGCTGAAAAACTGAAGAGAATCAGGGCATATTGATTCCCTTGCCCGTCAGGCCAACCCGGAGATTAACCGCCACCATTCAGAATCAAATCGGATAAAGCGGTTGATCTCCGGATTTTTCTTTTCTATTCGACTATAGTCATTTCATCAAGCAGGTAACCGGCACCCGCGAACTTATCAATGATGAACAGGGCAAATCTAATATCAATGCTGATGTTGCGGCTTTGTTCAGGATTGAAAGCCATATCGCTGGCCACGCCTTCCCAGGCCCTGTCGAAATTAATTCCTATCAGAAAGCCGTCGGCATTGATGACCGGGCTTCCCGAGTTGCCACCCGTGGTGTGATTGCTGGCAATGAAACACACGGGCATCTCCCCGTCGCTACTACCGTAACGTCCGTAATCCCTATTTGCATACAGCTCCTTCAGCCTGACAGGAACGTTGTAGTCGTAAATTTCCGGATTATCCTTCTCCATTATCCCTTTCAGGGTTGAAACCGGTTTAAACCAGACGGCATCCCTGGATTCATATCCCATTACATTTCCAAAAGCAACCCTGAGAGTGGAATTTGCATCCGGATAGAAGATCCGGGTGCTGTCGTATTCCATCTGGACAGTCATATAGCGCTTGTTCAGTGTCTGACGTTCGTTTGTAAGACGCGTCAGTTCAGGAAGTACGTTTGCTCCAAGAAAGCGTGAAACATCTATCGCCAGCATGTAAAACGGATCTTTTTCCAGCTTTTTCAGGGATGATTTCCCGAAACCATTAATGAAGGAATCAAACCGCTGCTTGTCGGTAAACACCGAGCTGTCGTAGAATTTCGGGGCCAAACTTTTAAAATCACCGTTCGCGGTTGCCTTAAGCTTCAGGTATTCTGGTGCAAGCCATTTACGATCGAGTGTTTCGCCATACAGGCTGAGCAGAGTGGAAAAAAGTTCCTGATCGGTTGCTCTGTCGTAATTCCTGAAGAATCTTTCAGCATAAGCGCTGAGGACTTCCCTTGTTCTTTCAACAGTCTTCTGGTCAGGAGTCTTTCCTCCCTGAAAAAGGGATGCAAGTTCATAGGTCCGGCGTGCCAGCACAATTGCCTCAATGCCGTTGAATACCTCGCCGGTGTAATTGTTTACCAGCGTATATTCCTTAAGACCCTCGTAAACCTCGCTGTATTTCGGCAGTATATCACCATATCTGAGTTTTCTCTGATTATCAGCTTCTATCCAGTCAGTGAGTCTTGCTTCAAATTCCTGCTTTTTCCCAATGGTGTTCATTTTTTCGAGTCCCAGTATCTCACCTGTCCATTTCTTCCATGCATTGGAAATACCGGCCTTCTTTGATGAATACTGGATTCTGATAAGAGGATCCGATTCCATGGCCCTGTCTATAATTTCAAGCTTACTGGTTCTGATACTCACCATTGCAGGGTTGATATGATTTTTAACCATATCGATATGATATGACGGCACATATTCGGAAGTGGTTCCTGGATAACCGAACACCATTGTGAAATCACCCTCCTGAACACCCTTCAGCGACACCGGGAAGTAATAGGCCGGATTATAAGGCACATTATCCGGAGAATAGTCAGCCGGTTTATTGTCTTTTCCGGCATAAACCCTGAACAATGAAAAGTCGCCTGTATGCCTTGGCCATACCCAGTTATCGGTATCTCCGCCGAATTTACCGATTGCTGAAGGCGGGGCGCCCACGAGCCTGACATCTCTGAAGGTCTCATTTACAAAAAGAAAATACTGGTTGCCCATAAAGAAGGGTCTGACCACCGCCCTGTAATCCGTTCCCTGCTCCGCTTTCGCCTGTATGTCGGCAATACGTGATGAAATAAGCTTATCACGTTCCTCTGCAGGCATATCGTCGCTGATATCCTTAAGTACCTTTTCCGTCACGTCTTCCATATATTTCAGCAGTGTTACCGTGACACCCGGATTGGGAAGTTCCTCTTCGCGCGACATAGCCCAGAAGCCGTTGGTGAGATAGTCGTTCTCAAGCGTGGAGTGATTCTGTATCTGGCCGTAACCACAATGATGGTTAGTGATAAGCAGTCCGCTGCCTGAAATGAATTCAGCCGTGCATCCACCGTTAAAATTAACAATGGCGTCTTTCATGCTGGCCCGGTTTACACTGTAAATATCCTCGGCAGTCAGCCTGAATCCCTTCTCCTGCATCAGTTTGATGTTGTATTTTTCTATCAGGATGGGAATCCATATCCCTTCGTCGGGAGGTGTTGACGCGAAAAGGCCATTGAATGAAAGAACAAGAATGAGTGTTAGCAGAGTTTTCTTCATCATACAAATTTTTTCAATTCGTGATATACCTGTTCGGCCGGCAAGCCGACCACGTTAAAATACGAGCCTTCTATTCTGCTGCATGCGGCAATTCCGATCCATTCCTGAATCCCATATGCACCAGCTTTGTCCCAGGGTTTGAATTTAGTAATATAATAATCTATTTCCTTATCTGTAAGTTCAGAGAAAGTGACTTTGGTAACTGAATGGAAGGATACTGATTTCAGGCATGAAAGAATGCATACTCCGGTTATCACCTCATGGGTATTTCCTGAGATTTTCCGGAGTATCCTGAACGCATCTTCCCTGCCGGAAGGTTTGGGAAGCAGCTCGTTGTCGCACCAGACTATTGTATCGGCGGTTATTACTATCTCATTGTCCTTCAGTTCCTGCAAAAACGCTTCTGCTTTTTTCCCGGCTACATAAAGAGCGATTTCTGCGCCTTTCAGATATGATGGGTAATCCTCTTCCCAGTCCTTTGTCTGAACCTTGAATTCAAGGCCGAGTTCTCTGAGAAGTTCCTGTCGCCTGGGAGATTTTGAACCAAGTATTATCCTGTATTTGTTGAGTTCATCTATCAGCATGTCATACCAGCTTAAGATCGAGGATCAATTTTACCACAACCGAATAGAGGACACCGGTACACTGGGTAATTTTCATCAGAGTGCTTGCCTTGTGAAGCCGGCTTTTGCCCGGGCTGGCAGCCAGGATCCGGATAACCACGATCAGGGGAATGACTATGGCAATTGAAATATAAAGCAGCGTTATATTGTCATTCAGGAACATTTTCCACACAACAAAAAGCATGATAATTGTTACGGCAATCAGAACAATGGCAATGATTCTTGCCGTAAGGATACCGGTCACCACGGGTATGGTATTTCTTCCATAAGCCAGGTCGCCTTCAAAATCCTCAATATCCTTGATTATTTCCCTTGTGAGTGTGGTTATAAAGGCAAAAAGCGCAAAACCGCCCACCCAGTAAAAGATGATGTTTATATCGGGTGCTGAAACGGCGTTTACTTCATAGTATCTGTAAAGCGCGGGCCACTCATATAGCACCACCAGAAGAGGTACCATGGCAATAAGTGCTGCCACCACAAGGTTGCCGACCAGAAACTGCCTTTTGTAGCTTGCGGAATAGAAGTAAAGCAAACCCGAGACTATCAGGAAGAGTATTCCCATCCAGAAGTAACCGGCTCTCCAGGAAATATAGAATCCGCAGGACACTCCTATAAAATTGAGGATATTATGCCACAGCAAGGCTTTTCTTCTGGGGATTCTTGTACCGACAATAACCTCGCCCCTGTTTATAAGATCGGCCCTGATATCGAAGTAGTCATTAATCACATATCCTCCTGCCATAATGCTGACAGTTGCAATGATCAGTATCAGGAAGTCGTACCAGGGTAACTTGAGTGAAAGGGGTACCAGTTCATCCGGATTTCCGGAAAGCGAAACGGTAATCTTGCTGATGACCGGCTCTATAACGGCATAGCGCATCAGTATCATTGTAAAGGCTGCAATGAGCAGATTGGGCCAGCGGACAAGCTTTAGAAACGTTTTCATTCCTTACCAGCTAAATGCATCTTTATCCATCCATTTATTGTGCAATCGCAAAACCTGTTCTATCACATCCCTGACGCAGCCCTCTCCTCCCTTCCTGTCAGAAATGTATGAAGCAACATTTTTTATTTCACTGGCGGCATCTGCAGGGCATACCGGGACACCTGCAATTTTCATAACGCCATAATCGGGAATATCGTCGCCCATGAACATCACATCCGAAGGCTTAATATCATATTTGCTGCAAAAGTCATTGAAGTGTTCTGTTTTCACCCGGCTGTTGAGATAAACATCGGTTACACCGAGGCTCTTTAGTCTTTTGATGTAATCCTTCGCGTTGCTGCCTGAAATGATACCCACGCGATAACCCTTCCTGACTGCCAGCTGGATTGCATAGCCATCGCGCAGATTAACAGTACGCCTGGGTATACCGCGGCCATTAAGGCTTATAGTCTGAAGTGAAAGGACCCCGTCGATGTCAAACACAAAAGCCTTAACCCTGATCAGGTCTTCCTTAAAGTTAGTCATCAGAGTCTTTATATATGTTTATTACCTTCCTCAGGCCTGTGCCGTCGGCCCTCCGAAGGTCAGGGGCAGAGCAGGTGCCGAGCCCTTGACATCCTTTATCTTGCCATGAACAGCTTCATATTTGGCTATGTTGTCTTCCAGTGCATCAACCAGCCTCATGGCATGCTCAGGTGTAAGGACTATCCTTGACTTTACCTGAGCTTTCGGGATTCCGGGCATTATCCTCACAAAGTCGATCACGAATTCGGATGCAGAATGTGTGATTATTGCCAGGTTTGAATATATTCCCTGAGCCACTTCCTCACTCAGTTCGATATTGATCTGATTGGGGTTTTTAGGATCTGACATGGTATTCAAATATTGGTTTTACTATCTTACTTCCTCTTCTTCCTCAACCGGTGTATCTGTAAGAGACTCGAGTTCCTCAAGCGATCCGACGATTATGCTGTTGTATTGACGCTGTCCCGTTCCAGCAGGTATGAGGTGCCCGACAATAACGTTTTCCTTCAGTCCTTCAAGTCTGTCAACCTTTCCAAGGATAGCTGCTTCGTTGAGTACCTTGGTAGTCTCCTGGAATGAAGCTGCCGAGAAGAAGCTGTTTGTCTGGAGCGCTGCCCTGGTGATACCCTGAAGTACCTGGTTTGATGTTGCAGGAACGGCCTCCCTTGCTTCAACAGTCTTAAGGTCGCGACGCTTCAGCATCGAATTCTCATCCCTCAGCTTTCTGGCAGTTACAATCATACCCGGGCGCAGGGTCTGGGAGTCGCCGGCCTCGACAATATACTTCTTGCCATAGATCCAGTCGTTCTCATCCATGAAATCAAGCTTATCAACAACCTGCCGTTCAAGGAACTTAGTATCACCCGGATCAACAATCTCCACCTTTCTCATCATCTGGCGGACTATGATCTCAAAGTGTTTGTCGTTAATCTTTACACCCTGGAGCCTGTAAACCTCCTGTATCTCATTGACAATATACTCCTGTACTTTCGTGGGGCCCTTGATGGCAAGGATGTCCGCCGGAGTTATCGCGCCGTCAGAAAGGGGAACACCGGCTCTCACATAATCGTTTTCCTGAACAAGTATCTGTTTTGAAAGCGGAACGAGGTATTTCTTTATCTCGTCCGTCTTTGACTTGATCACTATTTCCCTGTTTCCTCTCTTTATCTTGCCGAAGCTTACTTCTCCGTCTATTTCCGAAACTATTGCCGGGTTGGAGGGGTTACGTGCCTCGAACAATTCTGTTACCCTTGGCAGACCTCCCGTTATATCGCCCGATTTTCCGACAGCTCTCGGGATTTTGGCGATAACTTCTCCGGCCTCAACTATTTTGCCTGCTTCGATGACCAGGTGAGCTCCCACCGGCAGGTTGTAAACCCTTGTCATATCGTTGTCGCGGCCGACAATATTAACTGCAGGGTTCCTGGTTTTGTCTCTGCTCTCGATGATGACCTTTTCCTTGAAGCCGGTCTGTTCATCAGATTCCTCCCTGTAGGTAACACCTTCAACAAGGTGTTCGTATACTACCTTTCCGCTGAGTTCGGAAATGATAACGGCATTGAAGGGATCCCATTCGCAGATCAGCTTGCCCTTCTCAACTTCCTGTCCGGGTTTGATATACAGTTTTGATCCGTAAGGTACTGTATGGGTTGTGAGAGCGATTCCGGTTTTCTTGTCAATAATCCTCATTTCAGCAAGACGCCCGATAACTACATCGACCTCGTTTCCTTCGGCATCCTTTCTGGCTACCGTTCTGAGCTCTTCTATTTCGGCAATACCGCTGTAACGGGCAACAAGACGCGATTCAGTGGTAATATTTGACGCTGTACCTCCAACGTGGAATGTGCGAAGTGTAAGCTGTGTACCCGGTTCGCCGATACTCTGTGCAGCGATGACGCCGACAGCTTCGCCTTTCTGTACCATTCGCCCGGTTGCAAGGTTACGTCCGTAGCATTTTGCACAAACGCCCTTTTTCGATTCGCAGGTCAGCACCGAACGAATCTCAACCTGTTCGATCGGGGAATCCTCAATCTTCTTTGCAATATCTTCAGTGAGTTCCTGTCCTGCTTCAATAATAAGCTCTCCCGTGAGAGGATGGAAAACATCGTGGACGGTTGTGCGGCCCAGGATTCTTTCATAAAGCGATTCAACGACCTCCTCGTTTTTCTTTATCGCGACGGCAACCAGACCTCTGAGGGTTCCACAGTCATCCTCATTGATAATGACGTCCTGCGAAACATCGACCAGCCTGCGTGTAAGATAACCGGCGTCGGCTGTCTTGAGGGCGGTATCGGCAAGACCTTTACGGGCGCCGTGTGTGGAGATGAAGTACTCGAGAACCGAAAGACCTTCCTTGAAGTTGGAGAGGATAGGGTTTTCGATAATTTCCGAACCTGTGGCTCCCGATTTCTGGGGTTTTGCCATAAGCCCCCTCATTCCTGAGAGCTGGCGGATCTGTTCCTTTGAACCTCTTGCTCCCGAGTCGAGCATCATGAAAACGGAATTGAATCCCTGCTTGTCGTTCGACAGCTGTTTCATAAGCGACTGGGTCAGTCGGGCATTGACATGCGTCCAGATATCAATTATCTGATTATAGCGTTCATTGTTGGTTATGAAGCCCATGCTGTAGTTATTCAGCACTTCTTCCACCTGCTCATAGCCTTCTGTCACAAATTTGGCCTTTTCCTCGGGGATGATCACATCATCGAGGTTGAAAGACAACCCGCCGCGGAATGCCGCGTTGAACCCCAGGTTCTTTATTGCATCGAGGAAGGCTGCTGTTTTGGCAGTGCCTGAAAGCTTCAGCACCTTGCCTATAATGTCCCTGAGCGATCTCTTTGTAAGTAACTCATTGATAAAACCAACCTCTTCAGGAACCAGCTGATTGAATATCACTCTTCCCACGGTGGTTTCTACCAGGTGGTTGACAAGCTTTCCATCAACCATATCGTTGACTTTCACCTTAATATAGGCATGAAGGTCGACCTTTCTCTCGTTGTATGCAATATTGACCTCCTCGGGTGAGTAGAAAGTGAGTCCTTCTCCCTTTACTTTCCCTTCGGCTGTACTTTTTCTTCCCTTTGTAATGTAATACAGTCCGAGGACCATGTCCTGTGAAGGAACGGTTATCGGCGCCCCGTTGGCAGGGTTCAGGATGTTATGCGAAGCAAGCATCAGCATCTGAGCCTCAAGGGTGGCAATATTTCCAAGCGGAAGGTGAACAGCCATCTGGTCGCCGTCGAAGTCGGCGTTGAATGCGGTACATACCAGCGGGTGTAACTGAATAGCCTTTCCTTCAATGAGTTTCGGCTGGAAGGCCTGTATCCCGAGGCGATGCAGTGTAGGTGCACGGTTAAGCAGTACCGGGTGTCCCTTGAGAACATTCTCAAGAATATCCCAGACCACCGGATCCTTGCGGTCGACAATCTTCTTGGCCGACTTGACGGTTTTTACTATTCCCCGCTCAATAAGTTTCCTTATAATGAAAGGTTTGTAGAGTTCCGCCGCCATGTCCTTGGGAAGGCCGCATTCATGAAGGTCAAGTTCAGGTCCGACCACGATTACCGAACGGGCTGAGTAGTCGACTCTTTTTCCAAGCAGGTTCTGACGGAACCTTCCCTGTTTACCCTTAAGGCTGTCGCTGAGCGATTTCAGGGGGCGGTTGGCATCAGTCTTAACTGCATTGGCCTTTCTTGAGTTATCGAACAATGAATCGACAGCTTCCTGAAGCATCCTTTTTTCATTCCTGAGGATTACTTCCGGGGCTTTGATCTCTATAAGTCTCTTAAGCCTGTTGTTTCTGATGATAACCCTTCTGTAAAGGTCGTTAAGGTCGCTGGTCGCGAAACGACCGCCATCGAGCGGGACAAGAGGTCTGAGTTCGGGCGGAATCACCGGAACCACCTTTATTATCATCCACTCAGGTTTGTTTACATTTCTCGAATCCCTGAATGCCTCAACAACCTGAAGTCTCTTAAGGGCTTCATTCTTACGCTGCTGCGAGGTTTCAGTATTGGCTCTGTGACGCAGCGAATATGACAGGTCATCGAGATCGAGCCTGGAGAGCAATTTATGAAGAGCATCGGCTCCCATATCGGCTATGAACTTGTCAGGATGCGTATCTTCGAGATACTGGTTTTCCTTGGGAAGCGACTCGGTTATCTCGAGATATTCTTCCTCGGTCAGGAAGTCGAGGTATTTAACACCGTCCGCTGCCTTGATTCCCGGGTTGATAACCACGTATCTTTCGTAATAGATTATTGAATCGAGCTTTTTGGTTGGAAGCCCCAGGAGGTATCCGATCTTGTTTGGAAGCGAGCGGAAGTACCATATATGGGCTATCGGAACCACAAGCGTTATATGTCCCATTCTTTCCCGGCGTACTTTCTTCTCAGTGACCTCAACACCGCAGCGGTCGCACACTATACCCTTGTACCTTATCCTTTTGTATTTTCCGCAGTGGCATTCGTAATCCTTGACCGGTCCGAAGATCCTTTCACAGAAGAGTCCGTCACGTTCGGGTTTGTAGGTCCTGTAATTTATTGTTTCAGGTTTCAGCACCTCGCCGCTTGAACGATCGAGTATCTCCTCGGGTGAAGCGAGACCAATGGAGATCTTTGAGTAACTTGTTTTTGTTTTGTTATCTCTTCTGAATGACATATACTGTAATTTATTTTTCCATTAATATTATATAAAGAGGCCGCTTAGTCAAGAATGACGCTCAGTCCCAGTCCTCTCAACTCATGCAACAGTACGTTCAGTGATTCGGGGATACCCGGCTGAGGCATCGGTTCACCCTTTACTATTGCTTCATAAGCTTTTGCACGTCCGATAACGTCGTCCGACTTGATTGTGAGTATTTCCTGAAGAATATGTGCAGCGCCGAATGCTTCGAGCGCCCATACTTCCATTTCGCCGAAGCGCTGTCCTCCGAACTGTGCTTTTCCGCCCAGTGGCTGCTGTGTGATAAGGGAGTACGGTCCGATTGAACGGGCATGCATCTTGTCATCAACCATATGACCGAGCTTAAGCATATAGATCACACCGACTGTTGCAGGCTGGTCGAATCTTTCGCCCGTACCGCCGTCGTAGAGGTAGGTCTTTCCATATTTCGGGAGTCCTGCCTTTTCTGTATATTCGGTAATATCTTCGATTTCAGCGCCGTCAAAGATCGGTGTGGTAAACTGCAAGCCGAGCTTCTGTCCGGCCCATCCAAGAACTGTCTCGTAAATCTGTCCCAGGTTCATTCTCGAAGGAACTCCGAGCGGGTTCAGAACAATGTCGACAGGTGTTCCGTCTTCAAGGAAGGGCATATCTTCCTGGCGGACTATTTTCGCCACGATACCCTTGTTTCCGTGACGGCCGGCCATCTTGTCTCCTACCTTCACCTTGCGTTTCTTTGCCACGTAAACCTTGGCCAGTCGTACGATTCCTGCC
>Ga0116172_10001429_pt1 | contig 21979 bp, 19 predicted proteins | sample AD_UKC083_MetaG_FD_89799 | JGI IMG/M metagenome (GOLD analysis project Ga0116172, IMG submission 89799) | Active sludge microbial communities of municipal wastewater-treating anaerobic digesters from USA - AD_UKC083_MetaG | ecosystem: Engineered > Bioreactor > Anaerobic > Digestate | place: USA... | reverse complement strand
GTATAAAATAGTTGGACAGCCACGAGATAAAACAGCTGCTTTATTATTTCAGGAATTAAAAACTTTTGATAATGTTGAGCTTTTGGGTCGCTTGTCTCACTCTGAAACACTTCTTGTGTTATCAGGTGCCAGAGCACTGATTTCAACCTCAAGATGGGAAGGGTTTCCGAATATCTTTCTTGAAGCTTGGGCGTTGGGTATTCCAGTGTTATCCATGTACGTTGATCCCGGCGGGATTGTTGAGATGAATAAACTGGGTTTTGTGGCCAAAGGTGATTATAAGAAAATGCTGACCGCAATGTCAGAAACGTCATATTCGGAGGAGTTTAAGGTGAAATCTGTCAACTACGTTAAAAGTCACCATGCGATTAATAGTGAAAGAATTAGCGGATTGGATTGTTTATTTAGAAACATACTTGGAAATGACTGACGAACTGGCTCAAGATGACAAATGAACCTTAAAATCAGAGAACTACCTGAAATAGTGCCAAAATAAATAAAAAGGTCTTTATGCTTATATAGCAGATAAACAATGAGTTGTGTCAGTCTGGACGAGATAAGTTATTTGGGCATCTGGAGTAGCAAAATATTCTCAAGATGCTGCGTTTATATTATATGCAAACTTATAAGGTAAAGACTAAAGACCTCTCCATTGAGACATTACGAGGGATTGCCGTTATTATGATGGTTGCCGGACACGTGGTTGGTGCTAGCAAGGGAACGGGCTTGCAAGTTGAGGATGATTCAGGATGGAGGTATTTTTATAATTCTTTTGAATATTTGAGAATGCCCCTATTCACAGTAGTTTCTGGGTTCGTTTATTCTTTAAGACCTGTTGAACCTGGCAGACTATTAGAATTCTTGAAAGGTAAATCAAGAAGAATTCTTTTTCCACTGATTTCGGTTGGGACACTTCATTTTCTGGTTCAACACATCATACCTGGAACAAACGCCAAATATGAGATTGCAGAAATCTGGAAAATTTACCTGTTCAAATATGAACATTTTTGGTTCCTTCAATCAATCTTTTTGATTTTTGTTTTCATCTCGTTAATAGACAACTATCAATTGATATCCACCGGAAAAAAATGGTTTGTTGTTTTCCTTGCTTGTGTGCTTTTCCGTTGTGCTATGTCTTTTCTCAACGGTAATTTTTTCTCCTTTAAAGGATTTTTGAACCTTTTGCCGTTTTTTGTGCTTGGATGTGGTCTTGAGAGATATCAGGATCTTTTCAAAAATAAAATGGTGATTTTCGGACTTCTAATCATTTTTATCCTGGCTGTCTCTGTTCATCAGATAAATTTACTAAACGGGAAGAGCTTTAGCGGATTGGATTATACAATCGTGAGCTTTTTTGTGGCCTGCCCGGGGATAGTCCTTTTATTTCATATCAGAAAGGATGTGCCTTTCTTATCAAAATTGGGCTATTTCGCATATGGCATATATTTATTTCATGTTTTCGGGACAGCTGGATCGCGTATAGTACTTATGCAAATGAATGTAACGAATACAGGTTTTTTGTTCTGGGTTGGTCTGCTGGCGGGTTTGGGTCTGCCTATTGTAATAGAATATTTTATTGAAAAGAACCAGTTGCTTCGCACAGCTTTTTTGGGATTGAGAAAGAAGACTAATTGGTAATAAACGGGTAAATCGTGCTGTGGATCTCAGGCAAATGGATTCAATAAGTTGTCGAGGGGCAGAGTTTATAATAACCTCGTGAATACAAGCTGGTATGGTGAAAAACCTTAAGAAAGAGCTATACAGTTATTTATGGAAAGGAGCATTTTACACAGCCTTGCTACTCCTATCCCTTCTGGTGGTACTGTTCGTAGCTGGCTATTTTGATTCCAGAACTCCGGTATCATACCTGCCTGATATTAAAATCGAAAATGCCGACCGAAAACTTGTCGATAATGATTCCTGTACCCTCGAAGGCTCGGATTTCAAGCTGATTGTGACTACCCGGGGTAATGTTACAATACGATCGCTATCTGGAAGTACACTTTTATCAAGTTTACGCTATTATAGTTTCCAGAATGATACTATTGAAAAGGTAGGGCTTGATAATATTGAAGTAAAATTCACCAACGATAGTACTATATTATTAAGTGGTCAGGGACCGTCAGGAACTATGGTTAAAATCTGTTTTGCTGTTCCCCGGAAATCGAACAAGTTGGACATCATAACTACAACAGATTATTTCCGGACCACAAAAGTAGATAGAGAGGCATTGGTATTAGTATCCGAATTACCCGTTAAGGAGGTTTATAAAAAGAACAGGAGAGCAGACCAAAATGCTTTCGCTTCCGAATATTGGTTGGATAATCAGGGTGTTTTGTTTGGAAACGATGGAAACTCAATTTTGATTTATAATGTGCCAAACGTCTCTTCACTTCAGTTGAATACTGAGCACAAGACTCTTTTCATTAATTTGGATTATAAGAGGGATCATCCTCATATCTATATCCCATATCAGAAAAATGGTGAAGGGTATTGGGAAGACCGGTCTGCATCGTTATATCCTTCTGGTTCAACTAGGGTAAACCAAGTAACTATATTCATAGACAGTATGTTAAATGCTGTGCCTAGGATAATGGCAGTTCCCAATGGGTACTTGGCAGGATACGTATTTACAGAACATGCCGATGGCGGTAATCTCAGAACCCAAAGAGCTGTTTATTTTGGCTCTGACAAAGTACATAGAGCAGAAGACGCAATAGGTGGATTTGTCAAGAATAGAATTCCAGTTACTAAAAGTATATTTTATTCAAATCCAGGTAAAGAATCATATTGCTCGGTGATTGATGACGCAGACACTGCACAGTATGTGGAGTTTCTGGATCAGCTTTACGAAACCGGAGACTATGAGCTTTGTTTGCATACCCCAGAAGGTATTACTTCCAGTCGCCAAAGGTTAAATGACGCAATATCGTTTATGAAGGATAGATATGATGCTATCACATGGATCGATCATGGAATGGAAACTGGAGAAAGCAATCGTGAATGCTTCCTTGCAGATGGTCTGGATCCGAATTCAGGATTGTATTCCGCTGATTTGTGGGAAGAGTATAATACTCATTTTTTTTGGAATGTTGGAGTAGAGAAGTTAAGAGAGGCTTCATATGTTTCAATCAAAGAAAGTATGAAGCAATTTAAGTTCCTGAAAGTGTTTGGTCTGTTGTGGCAGAGATACTTTTCTCCTGAAGAATTGCATAAAGTAAACTTTTTTAGTGGATGCTGGAAAATGCTAACCAGCAAGCCAGTTAAGAGCGAATTAAACTCTTTTGTCGAGTTAAAAGGTGGAAGCTATCCGACCCCCCTTTTCTATAGGCATCCGACCAGAACAGGAGATTTTATTTCTTGGGCTACGGACTTTACTTATGATATCCGATTGTCATGGACCAGAAAGGCCGATCAATGGTATTTGCATGAAATCGGGAATCTTGACAGGTTAGTAAGCCAAAGGGGAATTTTTATTAATCATGGCTATTATATCAGGAATATTCCATATACTGATATGTCACTTGAGGCCAATAATTGCATTGCTATTAATCCATATTTTGAAAAGATGTTAAAATATATGGCTTTACAAAGAGATAATGGCGATTTGTATATAAGCACTATCAGAGATCTTCTTCAGTATTGGATTCTTTGCGAAAAAATTTCGTTTGAATATTCTCATGACGGGACGATTACTCTTTCAAACAACAATGAAGTACCTGTGAAAGGATTATCTCTGGTTGTATCCAAAAGTGATATAATATTGACTCAAAAAGAACATCAAAGCAAGATGGTCTCTGACGAGACCATAGTGTGGTTTGATATTGAAGCTAAAGAAAAGGTTCAGATGCGACTCATCCCTATATCCCAAGAGCCACTTGGTCATGAATAGGCTCGTCTCTGATAGTGAAGAACGCATAAATATGCCTGATACAATGTCTAATACACTTGGAACTGACAATATGACTTCATTGGTATTGGCTAAGTAAAACAATGATATGGTCTTAAAAACCCGAATCGGCAAATACTGGAATAATTTGAGAGGTTGGAGAACTTCGAGGAAGATACTTGTGATCGAATCAGACGATTGGGGAAGCATTAGAATGCCTTCCAAAGAGATCTATAATAGATGCCTTAAAGCCGGATACCAGCTGGATAAAACAATATATGAAAGATATGACTCATTGTTAAGCACAGAAGATCTTGAGTTACTTTTCGGACTTCTAAAACAGTTTAAGGACAGGGAAGGAAACAATCCAATCATTACTGCCAACACTGTTGTGGCCAATCCTGATTTCGAAAAAATTCGGAGGGATAATTATCAATCATATAGTTTTGAGTTAATTACCGATACTTTTAGAAGATATCCGAGGCATGAAAGTAATTTTGGTTTGTGGCAGAAAGCTATGAACGAGAAATTGTTCTTTCCTCAATTTCATGCCAGGGAGCACCTGAACGTTGATTTATTTATGGATGCGTTGAGGAAAAAAGATCCGGATATACTTTTTGCTTTTGACTTGAATATCCCTGGTCTCCCTCCAAAAGCTGTTGATTTTGGCGGAAACAGATATATTGAGTCAACATATTTCAAGACGGAGGAAGAAAAGGCTCAAAAATTAAGAAACACACTTGATGGATTGGATCTTTTTGAAAGAATATTTGGGTACGCATCTGAAACAATTACACCCACAAACTACATATGGAGTCCAGATTTTAATAAGCCAGTAGCAGGCAGAGGAGTAAAAGCATTTCAGGGTCAGAAGAGAATTTATGAGCCGATAGATGGAGACGGTTACAGAACTCATTTTCCTTTTCTTGGACAAAAAAATACTAGTGGTCAGATTCATCTGGTTCGAAATGCCATCTTTGAACCAGCTTCTATGGAAAAAATGAGGTACAATGACCCTGTTGACGATTGCCTCAATGATATCTCAATCGCTTTTAAAATGGGGAAGCCTGCAATTATATGCAGTCATAGAGTAAATTATGTGGGATTTATTGATGAACATAACAGGGACAGGTCTCTTAAAATGCTTGAAAGACTGCTAAGAAAAATATTGTTAAAGTGGCCTGACGTTGAATTTATGACATCAAATAATCTTGCAAATATTATTTTGAGTGAGCACCATTTGCACGGTGGATATTTTTGGCGTAATGCATCTATATAGCTTAAAATGAGACTTATATTTATTTCCAGGGAACAATATCCCCATGGAGGAGCAGCCTCCAACAGACATATGGCCTTTGCCAAGGGACTTCTGGAATTAGGCCATCAGGTAGTGTTTGTTTTACTTGAGAAGCAAAGCTCAGATATAGTTGATTTTGTTTATCAGAATATTCATTTCAAAAGTGCGGTTACACAAGAATTTAACAACAAAAAGATTCCGCTATCAAGCAAGCTATTTTCTTATTTCAGGTTAATCCGGAATGCCAGACAAATCATAATGACATTATCGGAGAGAGAGAAGTTTGATGCTATAGTAATTTTATCCAGATGGAATAAGGACATTATTCCATTTCTTTGGATATCAAGATCATTGAAGCTGAAAGCAGTTCATGAGAGAACGGAATATCCTTTCATACATTGCAAGAAGACCGTTATTGGCAGGTTGAGTTTAGCAATAAATCTGAATTTGCTGATCCCCAGGTTTGATGGGTTATTTGTGATTAACCATGTTTTGGAAGAATATTTCCGAAAATATGCTGGTGCAAACCAGCCTATAGAAATAATTAACATGATTGTTGATCCATCTCGTTTTAAACAATCAGCTCAGAAAAGGATTTTGAATTATTCATATATTACCTATTGTGGTACCCTGAATGATAAGAAGGATGGTGTAGATATTCTACTTAAAGCATATATACAGGTTTTAAGCAGGGGAGAGATTCCTGGTTCTTTGAAATTAGTGCTCATCGGCGAATATGAAGAGAATAGTTTTCGTGAATCGCTCATGCAACTTATCGAAAATTCCGGTTACTCTGACAATATAGTCTTCACTGGTAAAGTTAACAGGGATGATATGCCTGGATACCTATGTCATGCAGAAGCTCTGCTACTCGCCAGGCCTAATAGCAAACAAGCAGAGGGAGGCTTCCCGACCAAACTTGGCGAATACCTGGCAACGGGAAAGCCAGTTATATTAACAAATACTGGGGAGGTGGGTTATTTTCTGAAGGATGGTATAAATGCATTTATTGCGGAACCGGGGAGTATAGAAAGCTTCGCGTCAAAAATTGGATTAGTCTTTTCAAATTATGAGATGGCCCTTGAAGTAGGCAGAAAGGGAGAATTATTGGTGCAAAAGGAATTCAATTATTTCCATGAGGCTTTAAAACTAGAAAAATTCATAGAAGAACTATAATGCAACAACAATTATCAATTAACATTTGTGGTGATTTTTACATTGATCCAAGTTTACATGAAGAGCCCTATTTCGATAATAGCATCATTTCATTATTTAATGATGCTGATTTGAACATAATAAATCTGGAAAGTCCAGTAACTGAAAATACTTCCACTGGCATCACTAAGTCTGGTCCTCATCTTCATCAAACAGAGGGGAGTCTAGCCCAGTTGAAAAACCTTAATACCGGATTGGTTACATTGGCTAATAATCATATAATGGATTATGGACCAGATGGTTTGCAAAGCACTCTAATAGCCTGTAAAAGAAATTCTATCAGAACCGTGGGCGCTGGCTTGTCTATAGAAGAGGCCAGGGAGCCTTTTACAATGGAAACCCAAGGGAAAAAGCTAGCTGTGCTCAACTTCACCGAGCACGAATACTCGGTTGCATCGTCTCTTAAGCCTGGTGCCAATCCATTTGACATCGTAGAGTGTTCCCGCCAAATAATTGCGGCAAAACAAAATCATGAGTTTGTAATAGTTATAATACATGGTGGGCATGAACACTATAGTCTGCCAAGCCCCCGAATGGTTGCACAATACAGGTTTCTAGCGGAAATGGGTGCTTCTGTCATAGTTGGTCATCATACACATTGTATGAGCGGATTTGAGATATATAATCATGTCCCAATCTTCTATAGTTTGGGTAATTTCTTCTTCACAAGGGAATTTGAGTCTGACTCAGCAAATCTGGGGTTAGTCTTAAATTTGAAATTAACCGAATCAGGTAATATAACCTGGGATCTTGTACCTATAAGGAAGCAGAATGCAAGACACTTACTTTCAAGATTAACAGGAGATGAGAGCGAAATAGTATTGGGAAAATTAAAGAATTATAATAGCATCATAACTGACCAATCCCTACTTATAAAGAACTGGAATACTTTTATTGATCAGAATATTAACGAAACGTTATTCGTTTTTAGTCCGATAAATATGATAAGGAATAAAAAAATTAAAAGAGCCTTGAAAAAAATCGGAATTGGCAGGCTATTCATAAATAAATCACATTATAACAAAATGTTCAGCTATATGAATTGCGAATCTCTTTTAGACGTTTCATTAAGCTCAATCCAAAAATTCTTAAAAATCGAGAAATGAGAATAGCAATACATCACAGGTCAGGGACCTTTTCAGACGAATGGCTGAGATTCTGTAAGCTAAATGATATTGACGTGAAGATTGTCAATTGCTATGATTCTGATATAGTTGATCAGCTTTCAGACTGCGATGGACTGATGTGGCATTGGTCTCAGACTGATCTAAGAGCAGTTCTGTTTGCCAAACAGCTTGTTTTTTCATTGGAGAGCAAAGGCTTGAGTGTTTTTCCGGATAGCAATACTTCCTGGCATTTTGATGATAAAGTTGGCCAGAAGTATTTGCTTGAGGCAGCCGGATCACCATTGGTACCTGCATATGTATTTTATGATAAAAGGCAGGCTAAAGCATGGATTAAACAATCGACCTTTCCTAAAGTATTCAAATTACGTGGCGGGGCCAGTTCTGTAAATGTGAAAATAGTACGGAACAAAAGCATGGCCTGCAGGCTTATTCGCAAATCATTCGGAAAAGGTTTCAGCCCGGTGCACAAGATTAACAGACTCAAAGATAAGTTCAGAAAGTTCAGACGAAGTCATGACATTAAAGACCTGGTCATGTTTTTAAAAGGAATTATCCGTCTCTTGTCACCAAGTTATGACGACAGGATGCTCCCACGTGAAAAGGGATATGTTTATTTCCAGGATTTCATCCCTGATAATACTTATGATATCCGATTGGTAGTCATTGGTAAAAGAGCTTTCGGCTTAAAAAGATTGGTACGTGAAAATGATTTCAGGGCCTCTGGCAGCGGTAATTTTACTTTTCTTAAGGAAGGATTACCTCTGGATTACCTGAGAATTGCTTTTTCGCTGGCAGAAAAACTAAAACTTCAGAGTGGCGCTTTTGACTTTGTCCTAAGCAATGGAAAAATTATGTTGTTGGAGTTAAGCTACGGCTTTATTTCTGATGTTTATAAGACCTCATCCGGGTTTTGGGATAGTGATTTAAACTGGCATGAAGAGAAATTTGTTCCCGAATGGTTTATTATGGAAGATTTTATCGCCGGAATAAAGCGAAAGGGAATAGTCTAAGACAGACATAGTGATCTTTTATCTAGAGGCAGATATAGTTTTAAGAAATAAACTACATTCTTCTCGTAACACTTGCTGATGAAAATGACTGGGGCTTTAAATAAATTATTTATTAAGCGATTCATAATAGGTATATCCAGATGTGATATCAAGGAAGTCATAAGGGTAAAGAGTTTTGATCCCGATATAAAATGGTTGCCTCAGAAATCTCTTAATAAATTCCAGGCGGATCCTTTTCTTATTGATCTAAAAGAGGACGAAATTTATGTTTTATTAGAAGAATTCGATACAACTGAAAATTATGCCAAAATAGCCTTATGGTCGTTAAATGATTCATTTGAATTGGAGCACTCCAAAATCATCCTTGACACTAAAAGTCACGTATCCTATCCTTTTGTCTTTTATGAAGATGGCAAAATCTATGTCTTTCCTGAATCAAGGCGGAGCGGCTCTTTATCCTGCTACGAATTTAATCCGGACCAAAAATCACTGACATTTGTCAAGCATCTTCTTGATATTCCGGTTGAAGATGCAACAATAATTAAGTCTGATGGTAAGTACTGGATTTTCAGCACAATTTTCAGGGAAGACAAAATATATGAATTGTACGTTTTTCATTCTCATAGCTTAATGGGACCTTATGTATCTCATACTGCAAATCCTATAAAGCGGGGTCTGGATGGGATACGATCCGCAGGTGCTATGATAGTTGCCGACGATTGCCTGTACCGGCCTACTCAAAACTGTAATAATGGTTATGGAGAATCGATCACTCTGAATAAGGTGACAGAACTTAACGAGATGACATTTAATGAAATACCATATATGATGATTTCCATAAACAACAAAAACAAGCTCAATCGAAACATTCATACAATTCACACGATTAATGTTATGAACGATCTAATTGTTGTCGATGGGAAATATTGGACATTTGCTCCTTTTCACAAGTTATTCGGGTTTATCAGAAAGCACACCAAGGCAATTGTTGAATAAATTACTGTCACATAATCTGCTCATTATCGTATCCAATTCTTTTTTACATGAAAATCCTTTTCTTTATTGAGGCTCTTGGTTTTGGCGGCAAAGAGCGGAGGTTAATGGAGTTAATTCATTATCTGCGTCAAAATACCGACTTTTCTCTGGCCATGGTTTTGACCGAAGAGAGAGTTCACTTTGAGCAAATCTATGATTTGAATGTTCAGGTAAAAGTTATTAAGAGAAAAGGTATTAAAAGAGATCCGCGTCTGTTTAAAGAATTCTATAAGCAATGTGTTGAATTTAAACCGGATATTATTCATACGTGGGGTTTCATGACCACATTTTATGCAATACCGGCCAGGATTCTTTTACATATACCATTGGTTTCCAGTATGATTACGGTAGCTAAGAGGGATTTTAAAGTCATTTCACTCAATAACCTTTTCTTCAAACTGAGCTGCCTTTTTTCCAACCTGATAATATCCAATTCAAAAGCTGGCCTGAGAGCTTTTAATGTCAACAGTAAAAAGGCAAGGGTCATTTATAATGGTGTGAGAATTGAAAGATTCCATCAGCAATATCCTTTAGTACAAATTCGCAACGAACTTGGGATAAAAACCTCATATGTAGTAGTTATGGTCGCAACATTTTCAAGATTCAAGGATTATAATCTCTTTCTCGACGTTGCAACTGAAATCAACAAAAAAAGGAGCGACATTACATTCCTTGGTGTAGGAGGCGGACCAGACTGGGACAGAATTGACAAACGAATGAGGGATGAAGGAATTTCGAATGTAATTTTGACTGGCAGGCAGAGTGAAGTTGAAAAAATTATCATTGCATCGGATATCGGATTGCTTTGCACCTTCTCGGAAGGGATTTCAAATTCAATCATAGAATACATGGCCATGGCCAAGCCTGTTGTAGTTACTGATACGACTGGAGGAAGTGGGGAATTGATTATTAATGGGGTAACAGGTTATTGCCTTCCGCGTGATGTTAAAATGGTAGCCACAGTCATAACTAAACTAATTGATAATAAAGACCTTTCTGCCTCCATGGGACAAAAGGGGAGAGAGAGAATCGAGGATAATTTTTCTATTGAAAGAATGGGGAAAGAATTTGTTGATCTTTATAAAACCGTTTAAACAGAAAATGAGCTTCGAAGCCTTGAACGTAGTATCATTTTGATCGAACATTAAATGTATAATCAAAGAATTGTATTCATAACTGAAGATTTGTCATTTCCCATTGATGAGGGGATGAAAAAATTCAATTATGCATTCGTCGATTTCATTGAAAATCATTTTTCGGATTTCAAGTTATATGCAAAGAAAGCAGATAATCAATTAGTTACCGTAAAACATATATCGCAACTATCTTTTAAATCACTGAAGTTTTATAGCGAGATTAGAAATTATGCTCCCCATTTGATAATCTATTCTCCACTGTCTTCTGGCACTTTGGCGAGTTTTATCAGATTGTACCTTTTAAAGTTGACTGTCAAACGGAGCAGGACGATACTAATAAACCTTCAGCGGAGAACGCATGGACTTTTTGGAAAAGCTCTAATCAGGCTGATCAGGCCATCCCAGCTTGTTGTTTTCTCCCGACGTGATTTCCATTACTTTAAATTACTCAGGGCAAATCCTGTATTCTGCAAGACCGGGGTAGACCTGGACAGGTTTAAACCTGTATCTTCGGAGATTAAGAGAAATCTGAGAAGTAAGCACGGAATTAATCTGAACGACAGAGTCTTTTTACACATAGGCCATCTGAATAAGGGGAGGAATATCGAATCTATGAAAACCCTTGTTACAAGTCACAACCATGTAGTCATTGTCGGAAGTACCAGCACTAACGTGAATGTTTTATTAAAAGATGATTTAAGTAAAAGTGGTATTGATATACGGGATACTTATATTGAAAGTATTGAGGAAATATATCAATTATCTGATGTCTATATTTTCCCTGTTCTGAATGATCATTCAGCCATTGAATTTCCACTTTCTGTCCTTGAAGCAATGGCATGCAATCTTCCTGTAATTACGACTCCTTTCGGAAGTTTACCAGAAAATTTTAAGCAGACTGGTTGTTTTATCTATTTAAACGATTTTCATGATTTGAAGATTCTTTCAGAAAATATATTGAAGACTCCTTGCGCAAATAGGGAAATTGCATCTCAATTTTCCTGGAATAGCGTACTAAAGGATTTGGTTACTAATCTTGAAGCTGATGATTATTTATCTGACAGGCATTGATGGATCTGGGAAGACTTCTCTGATTACCCGGATCGAAGAACATCTGGCTGAATTAAATATTGAATCGGAAAGAATATGGGCCCGATATTCACCAAAATTAGCCAGATTCCTGGTAAAAGGGTTCAAAAGGAGGACTATTTCGCATGCTGGCGATTACAACAAAATTTCTGCTGCTGAATACAACAAATGGCAAATGAAAAAAAGGAAGATGTCAGGAAACAAAATAATTAAATTCACTTTACTGACACTTTTTTCCATCGATTATTTATTCCAAATTCTCCCGGTATTAAGGAAGCTAAGAGCCAACAAAAAACATACGATTATTGTTGACCGGTTTGTTATTGATTTTCTTGCTGATCAGACTGTTAATTTCGGCGACCTATCGAATACGCTGGTTTACAAAAAGTTTATCCGGATCTGCAATCAGTTTGATGCGGTCTTCTTTATTTCCGTCAGGCCGGAAGTAGCTATTAACCGGAAAAAAGACATACCTGGTTTAACTTACCTGGAAGAGAGAGATAAAGTTTACAGGGATATAATAAAAGAGTTGACCAGTGGTTATATTATCGATAACAATGGCCCTTTAAATAACGCAAGTAAGGCGATCTTGAAAATTATGCACGCAGATGGTCACGATAATAGGTATTGATGGCCTTGATAAGAATATAATCGACCGGCATATCGATTCTCTGCCAAATTTTAAAAAGATTGGTACAGAAGGAATTTTATGTCCAATAGAGTCTGTTTTTCCTGCAGATTCGGTTCCTGCATGGACGACCATATTTACGGGTCTTAATCCTGCTGAACATGGAATTATAAGAGGTAAGGATTATGTCGAGAGTGTTGACGATTTTGGAGCGGATCATGGATTTGTATTGAAAGGAAAAACATTCTGGGATCATTATTCGGACCACGGCCTCAGGTGCCTTGTTATAAATCCATTTTTGGCTTATCCTGCATGGCGGATTCACGGAATAATGGAAAGCGGACCCGCATTTATTGCAGGTGATCATTCGATATTTCCTGAGGATGCCGACTCACTTCATCCGGATGTTTTGGGAGGATATAGTGCAATCTCCAATTTAGCGAGTTTAAGAGCGGAAATGGAGAAAGTATTTACTGATACGGATAAGTTGTGGAATGAATATGAATATCAGCTATTAAAAGATCAATTTGATCTTGTGTTTGTTACTTTCACTACACTCGACAGATTGCAGCATTATACGTGGAGGTACTATGACCCAAGTGACCCTCTGTACGAAAATGATGATTATTTATCGGGCTGTATACCAAAACTGCTTAGGGACTTCGATGACAGGATTGGCTCTCTCATTGAGAGAATGAAGAACGAAGATGCTGTGATCTTAATAAGTGATCATGGTTTCAGGCAAAGACCCTTCAATTTGATTAACCTTAATGAGTATCTTAGAAAAGCCGGACTACTGGTTTTTAAGAAGGAGTATGAGACAGGCTCTTCCAGGCGAATTCAGATACTGAAAACTACAGTAATTTCAATCCTGTCACGACTCAAGTTATTAGATAAAATAGCCGCACCTCTTAAAAGGGTTAAAGGGGTAGGAAAACTGAAGAAATCAGATTACCTGATCGATAAAGAGAATTCAGTTTGTTACACTGATGATTTATTTTCAGGTAAAAAGCCCTATGTGGGACTAAATTTTGGAGAAAGAATTAAACAGGCTGATATACTAACAAAGGAAGCTGCATTCAGTAAACTTGTAACTACGTTAAACTCCGGTGAGATTCCAAAACCTATTAGGATACTGAGGTCTGAAGAATTATACCATGGAGAGTATAATACCAGGCTACCGGATATCTTAGTGGAGTTACCTCCCGAGAACGGGATCGAGTTCAGCTTTTTTGGACAGATTATGGAAAAAAGTTCCACACACTTCAGAATCTCTGGTGGTCATTATGGCTCGGGCACATTCGGATATTTCGGTAAGGGAAACAAAAATGAGATAAAACCACCACCTACAATAATTGGATTTAGCGATTTCATAAAAAATCTTCTGTATGAGAATTCTTCTGGCAAATAAATTCTATTATCCCAGGGGAGGCGATTGTATATATACAATCGAACTTGAGAGACTTCTTAAGGATAACGGTCATGAGGTGGCTGTGTTTTCAATGCAACACCCATCAAATCTGGCTTCTGAGTATTCAAATTTTTTCCCCAGCCATGTTGATTTTAACAGACGAAATTTAAGAAGTCTTGTTAACCTCCTGATTCGTCCTTTTGGGTCATTTGAGGTCAGGAAGTGCTTTAACCAATTGTTGAATGATTTTAAGCCGGATATAATACACCTTAATAACATACATTCTCAATTATCACCTATTATCGCAAGGTTGGGTCACCGGAACAACATTCCGGTTGTTTGGACTCTTCATGATTATAAATTGGTCTGTCCGGCTTATCTGTTAATGAGTGAGAGCAAGCCATGTGAGGCTTGTTATGGAAAAAAATGGAGCGTAGTCAGCAAGAAATGTATAAAGCATAATCTAATGGCCAGCCTTGTTGCATACCTTGAAGCTCGTTATTGGCATCCTGGTAAGTTAACCAAGATAGCAGACCTTTTTATCTCGCCGAGTATTTTTTTAAAAACAAAAATGATCCAGGGAGGCTTTAGTGAAAATAATATTGAAGTCCTTAACAATTTTGTTAATTCCGAGAATAAATATGTTGACTATGGCATAAAAGAGGAATATTATTGCTATGTTGGCAGATTGAGCCCGGAAAAGGGGATTGATCTGCTGTTAAACGCCGCAACAGAATTGAAGGATTATAAACTCAAGATAATTGGGTCAGGTCCACTTGAGAATACATTGGCATCATGCGGAGAAAGCAGGAATGTCGAGTTTTTGGGCTATAAAACAGGCAAAGAATTAAAGACAATAATATCAGGTTCAAAATTCATTGTAGTGCCATCAAACTGGTTTGAAAATAATCCTTTGATTATCCTGGAATCATTATGTCTGGGCACCCCGGTCTTGGGTTCAGACATTGGTGGAATACCAGAGCTGATAAAGCCTGGCTTCAATGGAATTCTGTTCACTGCGGGCAATGTAGACGAGTTAAGGATAAGGATTAAATATTTATGGGAGAATCAAGGCAGTTTTGACAGAAATAAAATTTCGGTTGATGCGCTCAAAAATTATTCTTCAGACTGTTATTACCAGTCTTTGATTAATCTGTATGGGAAATTGTTAAAATCAAAAAGACAGAAGATGGGTGATTCGTTATGAAGCCGTTATCAGAAAATAGATTTTTATTGTTACATCTTTTCCTTTCTAGAATACATTGGTTATGAGGGTGCTGCTTGTCAATAAGTTCTATTATCCACGCGGGGGCGATTGCATCTATACGATCGAACTAGAGAAACTCCTTATTTCCAAGGGTAATGATGTGGCACTATTCTCTATGCATCATCCATCAAACCAGATCTCGAAATTTGACAGGTATTTTCCAAGTCATATTGATTTTAATAGGAGAAGCCTTAGAGGCCTTATATCTTTATTGGTAAGACCTTTTGGCGCATTAGAGGTTCGGGAGAAATTCACACGGTTATTAAATGATTTTAAACCTGATATCGTCCACTTAAACAATATTCACTCACAATTGTCTCCTGTGATTGCTCTTATTTGTCACAATAGGGGAATTCCCGTGGTGTGGACCTTGCACGACTATAAGCTGATTTGCCCGGCTTATTTGTTCCTGAGCAACGGCAAGCCTTGTGAGGCTTGTCTTGAGAAGAAGTGGAGTGTTATAAGAAAACGATGTATTAAAAATAATCTCTATGCCAGTCTTGTTGCATATTTTGAAGCTAAACATTGGAATGCTTCGAAACTTGATGAATTGACAGACAGGTTTATCTCACCCAGTAAGTTTTTGAAGGACAAAATGGTCCAAGGTGGTTTTAATTCAGACAAAATTGCAGTTCTTCATAATTTTGTTAATGTTACAAAACAAGCGGAATTCAAAGAAACAAATAAGACATACTATTGTTATGTTGGTAGGTTAAGTTCAGAAAAAGGCGTTAAGACCCTGCTAGAGGCTGCGTCTGGATTAGAAGGCTATAACCTGAAGATAATAGGAGCCGGTCCCATGGAGGAAGAATTGATTGCAGAAAACAGAATAAAACATGTGGAATTTCTGGGACACAGGTCAGGAGCTGAGTTGAAAAATCTTATCTCCGGATCAAAGTTCTTGGTGCTGCCTTCTGAAGTCTATGAAAATAATCCGTTGACTATTTTGGAAGCTTTAAGCTTGGGTATACCTGTTCTCGGGTCAGATATGGGGGGAATACCTGAATTAATTATGCCTGGCTTTAATGGTTTATTATTTGAAGCAGGCAATGTCCAGGATATGAGGTCAAAAATTGAGTATTTATGGCAAAATAGTAATCAATTCCTCCATGATGAAATTTCACATAGCGCGCAACTGAGCTTTAATTCGGAGCATTACTATGAAAGAATATCAGATATTTATAAAAGTGCCATTCAATTACACAGAGGATAATTCTAACTGAGAAAAATTAATGATACAGGAAAAACTTTCACTGCCCAGTGATGCCTCAATTATTACAACGTACCGGTGTCAGATGCGGTGTAAAATGTGCAACATCTGGAAATTTCCTACGGATGAAAGAAAAGAGATAACCGCTAAGGATCTGGAGAAACTGTCTCCCCTTAAGTTTGCTAATGTAACGGGAGGCGAACCTTTTCAGCGGCGCGACCTGGAGGATATTGTCTCAGTATTGTTTACAAAAGCTCCTCGGGTCGTAATCTCCACATCTGGCTGGCATTATGATAGAATAATCAAATTGGCAAACAAATTTCCCAAAATCGGAATCAGGGTTAGCATTGAAGGTTTATCCCAGGCGAATGACGATCTTAGAGGACGTGCAGGAGGTTTTGATAACGGACTAAAGGTTTTGCTGAAGCTTCATGAAATGGGAGTAAAGGATATCGGATTTGGAATTACTGTTTCCAATAAGAATTCTGAAGATATGCTCTGGTTATACCGATTGTCAAAGCGACTTAAGATGGAATTTGCCACAGCTACCTTTCATAATTCATTCTACTTTCATAAGGATGATAATAGGGTGACGAATCAGGATGTCGTAATTAGTCATTTTGAGGAGCTAATTGAGGAATTGCTAAAGGAAAATAATCCTAAGAGCTGGGCACGTGCGTTTTTTAACCTGGGTCTTATTAATTATATAAGAGGAGGTAAACGGATGCTACCATGCGAAGCGGGCATGGAAAACTATTTCATTGAACCCTATGGTGAAGTTTACCCATGTAATGGTTTGGAAGACAGGATATGGAAAGAGAGTATGGGAAATATAAGGGATTTCAATACTTTTGAGGAGTTGTGGTTTAGTGAGCAAGCTGTAAAAGTTCGCAACCTGGTAAAAATATGCCCGAAAAATTGTTGGATGGTGGGTACTGCTGCTCCTGTGATGAAGAAGTATATAAGGCATCCTGCTCAGTGGATTATTGAAAATAAGACCAGAAGTCTCCTGGGCAAAGCCCCGGATTTCGATAAAATACCTTATTACAATGTCGGTCAGAATCCTCTTCAGGGTGACTTGAATTATGCTCGTATGAAACCATTTACAGATAATAAGGGAGTTAAACCTGATCCAGGGCTCCCGTTGGTTGAAGAGTAAAATGTGCAATCCTACATAATTTCTTGAAATTATAGCGTTTAATGCAATCTCATCGGATTATCAGCAGACGTGAATTTGACGGTTCTGCTTACATTCTTCGTTTCGAAAGAAAAAACCTGATGTTTACTCCAGGGCAGCACATAAATGTTGGCATATTGGATGATGATGATCGTCCATACTCAATCTATAGCGGAATTAACGATGACTATATTGAAATCCTGGTGAAGGAAGTAAAAAATGGCAATATCTCAAATAAACTGAAACTCCTTAAAGTTGGTGATGTAGTATCAGTAGGATCACCACATGGTTCCTTCACAATTGATAATGATTCAGTTTTATCAGCAAGCAACTGGTTCATAGCCACCGGTACTGGCATTTCTCCTTATCATAGCTTTATCCTGTCATATCCTTCGTTGAACTATAGAATTATTCATGGTATCAGGTATTATAGCGAAGCCTACGACAGAGACCTCTACCAGGATAGATACTCATGCTGTACAACTGGCGATACTTTAGGTGATTATAATGGCAGAGTTACGAAATACATTAGAGATCAGATAATTGACAAATCTGCTTTTTATTTCCTATGTGGTAATTATAACATGATTGATGATGTATATGACATCCTGATAGAAAAAGGCATCGATGAGACCAAAATCAAAACAGAAGGATATTTCTAGATTGAAGATTGTCGTCACAGGAACAAGAGGAATTCCTGATATTCAGGGTGGTGTGGAAACTCACTGTGAGGAACTCTTCCCCAGACTGGTTCGTCAAGGTTTGGAAATAGTGTTGATCAGAAGGTCGTGTTATATATCACCGGATAACCGTATAAATGAATTTCAAGGTGTCAGACTTGTAGATCTTTATGCCCCTCATGTGAAAAGCCTGGAGGCAATTACTCATACTTTTCTTTCAATTCTCTGGGCAAAGAGGCATAAAGCTGACATTGTTCATATTCATGCCATTGGGCCAGGAATTATGACCCCATTTGCCCGGCTTCTTGGGTTAAAAGTTGTATTTACTCATCACGGGCCAGACTATGACCGCAAAAAATGGGGCGGATTTGCTAAATTCATTCTGCGCACAGGCGAAAAGTTTGCTTCAAAGTATGCCAATGAAGTAATCGTCATTTCAAGGGTTATAGAAGAAGCAATCTTAAAAAAGTTTGGTCGCACTTATTCTCATCTTATATTCAACGGAGTTCCGCCACCAAAAGTCACATCTTCATTTGATTACATTACCCATTTAGGCCTTAGGCCAAGAAGCTATGTTTTCACTCTGGGCAGATTTGTTGGGGAGAAAGGTTTTGATTTGTTGATTAATGCTTTCGCAAGGTTGGCTAAAAATGACATTAAACTTGTAATTGCCGGTGACTCGGATCATGAGACAATTTACTCCCGGCAACTAAAAGAACTTGCATTAAGGAATGGAGTAGTTTTAACAGGTTTTGTTAAAGGAGAGAAACTTCATCAGTTGTTCACACATGCCAGGGTATTCGTACTTCCATCTTTTCACGAAGGCTTGCCAATCTCGCTGCTTGAGGCCATGAGTTATGAGTTACCTGTTATTGTTAGTGATATTCCTGCAAACAAACAGATTGATTTACCCCCGGAGCGGTTCTTTACAGCCGGAGATGAGGAATCACTTTATTCAAGACTTAATTTTGAACTGGCAGGAGTTTTCAACCCGACCAGATATGACATGTCCCAATATGATTGGGATCGTATAGCGCTTCAGACAAAGGCAGTCTATGAAAAGATTTTCTGAGGTATGATTTTTCTGGATGAAATAATGACCATGTTAATTTATACCGGTTCAATTCTGAACTATGGCTATTTCTGATTCGACCAATTCACATATGAATAAGGTAATAAATCTTCACGACGTTCATGACAAGCAGTGGTTGAATCAGCTTCTTGAATTTCTGAAGAGAAAATATACAATGATTTCACTGACTGAATTGGAATCACACATCTATAATGAAAAGCGTCTTAAAAATTTTTGTCATATAACAGTTGATGATGGGGACAGGACTTTCTATGACGTAATTTATCCATTGCTGAAACAGCATCGGATTCCGGCTACTTTATTTGTATCTCCCAGGATAATTCTTGACCAAAGCAATTTTTGGTTTCAGGAAATCAAGGGTTTCGATGAGACAGGGTTGAAAAATGCTATTTCCACATATCTTGGAGTGAAATTGAATTTGATTTCATCCTATAACCTGATGCATGTTTTCAAAACCTTGAATCTGAGTCAAATTAAAGGAATTATTAATTATTATAAAACACTTGTCAGCCAACCTGTTGTTGAATGTCGTAATCTTAATATTGAACAGATACATGAAATAGTTGACGACAGCCTTATCACCATAGGGGCACATACACTTAATCATCCTGTTTTATCAAACGAGGACGATAAATCCTGCAAGGAAGAAATAATCGGATCAATTAACGGCTTAAATGAGATTCTGGGCTATAATGTAAAGTACTTTGCCTATCCAAACGGTATTCCGGAGCTTGACTTTGGAGCCCGGGAAAAGAAAATTCTCAAAAATGCCGGATGCAGATTGGCTTTTTCAACATTACACTACGATGTGGGAGCAAATTGCGATCCAATGTCAGTTCCAAGATATTATGTTTCAAAGGGGACCATTAGTTCGATAAGATTGAAACTTTTTCTAGGCCCTTATTGGCACTATTTGAGGGATTTAAAAATTAAAAGCGAAGAAAAGGCCAGGGCAGAATTAAAAAGAATAATAGTTTCTAGGTAGGGTCAAGAAATAATTTGTAAAAAGAGTACCTCAATGGTTGCTGACTACGGCATAGAAGAGTGATTTCCCAACAAGAATACTTTCAGTTGAAATGTACGACACATTAACTAATAATGTTAAAATATTACCAGCTTCTGAGGTGGCTCCCGATTTGTTGCGCGCCTTCTATGAATCAATATATCCGCAACGGGCAGAATTTTTAATAGAATCCTGGGATTGGCTTAACAGATCATCATATCTTGATAACAAAACCCCACTTGTGGTTCTGTACCGGGGGAGAGTAATAGCCCATGCGGGTTTAATCCCTTTTGAAATAATTATAGAGGGTAGCTCTTTTACAGCAGCGTGGTTCATTGATCTGGCTGTAGTGTCAGAATTTCGTCGGCATGGCCTTGCGAAGATTCTGGTTAAAAAGCGTACAAGTTTTTCAGAAATGCAAATTACGTTCCCGAACGAGAATTCATTCGTAATTTTTCAAAGGGCTGGATGGCAAGTTTATTCTGAATCTTTTATGCATTATGTATTGATCTCACCCTTCAATCATACTAAGTTCAAAAAATGGATGCCATCATTTGTAAGGACAATTCTTAATTCCGTTCTAATAAATTGCATGTCACGAATATATAAGAAGTATTGTACTGATCCTGCACAGATATCATTGAGTCCTTTAACTGATACTCTGTTGGAACTCCATGTTAGCCGGTACAAAAAGTCTGAGGAAAATAAGGGGAAATTCATATTTACTGACAGGAATAAAGACTATGTCAGGTGGCGGATACAAAATTCTCCTAACAGGAGCAAATACTTCATATATTCCGGAAAAGAATTCAGTGCTCTGGTCCTTCTGAATAACAATACCGATCACTCAATTGATGTACTTTGGGTATCGGATATCTGCAACATTCCAGAGATATTGAGCATGCTATCTTCACTTGCATTATACGGAAAGGGGGAAGGGTTTTCATATATTCGATTTTTTACAACCAGAAGCAAAATATCTTCATCCATTGCGAAAAAAATTAAACCTTTGGTCAAACAGAGGAAATTTGTATATAGCTCCAAAAACAAATCATTAATTGAGGAGTGTCAAAACCTATCATGGGATTTAGAATTAATCGACAGTGATTTTGAACACACAAACTAGTTCTTTATGAGAATTGACCATATATGTTTCGCAGTCAAAAATTTGGGTGAAGCTATTGAGTATTGGTGCAATGTCTTTGGTTACAGCCAGATGACAGAAATTGTCTCTAATTCATTACAGAAGGTGAAGGTGGTTTTCCTTGTGAAAACTGATAGTGCCACCGTAAAGCTTATTGAGCCAGCTGATAACAATGCCTCCTTGCTGAATTTTGTCAACCGGGGTGGGGGGTTTCATCACATATGTTTTAAATGTGAGGATTTGAATGAAAAAATAACGGAATTAACTGGTAAGGGTCTGATAACCCTGGTGCCTCCTCAACCCGGAGAAGCGTTCAAAAATCATCGTATAGCCTTTATGCTTGCCCGTTATGGGATGAATATAGAACTAATCGATACTGATGAAAAAGCAGGAATAATCAGTCATGAAAAAAAACAATGAAAGGAACTTAACCATGAGTTAACCTGAATATAATAAGGGATCTGACGTTTTTAAGTTCAGCCGATGGGCCATCTGTTGCGATGGCCTTTTGTTTAAATGTTAAAGTGCTTTTTGATGATTATTCTTTTTTCTCCTGTTTTCCGCAATG
>Ga0116172_10001422_pt1 | contig 21996 bp, 21 predicted proteins | sample AD_UKC083_MetaG_FD_89799 | JGI IMG/M metagenome (GOLD analysis project Ga0116172, IMG submission 89799) | Active sludge microbial communities of municipal wastewater-treating anaerobic digesters from USA - AD_UKC083_MetaG | ecosystem: Engineered > Bioreactor > Anaerobic > Digestate | place: USA... | reverse complement strand
GGATGGTTTTGAAACCAATACAGCGGTGGTAGTTTTGGCGGCGACAAATAGAGGTGATTTGTTAGATCCAGCGCTGTTAAGACCAGGACGTTTTGACAGAAGAGTGGTTTTGGAAATGCCTGATTTGGAAGCTAGAGAAAATATTATCAAGATTCATGCTCGAGGAAAACCGGTTGATACTAAGGTTAATTGGAAAACAGTAGCCAAGAGAACAGTGGGTTTTTCGGGAGCGGATATTGAAAATATGCTGAATGAAGCGGCAATTAAGGCGGCCAGGGAAAATAAGCCCCAGATTGATATGAGTGATATTGAAGAAGCGGCGCTGAAGGTAAAACTGGGTTCAGAAAAGAAAAGGAATCAAACTGAAGATGATCGTAAAATGACGGCTTATCATGAGGCTGGACATGCACTAGTGAATTATTATGAGGATTTAGATCCGGTACATCGAGTATCGATTGTGTCGCGTGGGTTGGCACTGGGTTATACCTTGGTGCCACCAAAAATGGACCGAGTACATGAAACTAAATCGAGATTACTGAAACAGATGGCGATGGCGATGGGTGGTCGAGCGGCGGAGGAGTTGGTGTTTGGAGATATTACTACCGGGGCAAGTAGTGATATTAGCCATGTAACTAATATTGCCAGGAAAATGGTAGAAGAATGGGGTATGTCTGAGCTGGGACCAGTTAATTGGGGACCACAGATTGACCCGAGTGATTTTGGGAGAAGTTGGATAGAACCGGCCAATATATCGCCGGAAATGCGGGCGAAAATTGACATAGAGGTACAAAAATTAGTAGAAGGGGCAAAAAAGAGAGCGGTCACTATTTTAACAAACCATCGGAAAAAATTAGATGAAGTGGCGGGGGTGCTGGTAGCAAAAGAGAGTTTGGATAGCGAGGAATTTGAAAAGTTGATGGCTTAATTTTGTTCTTCTAATTCAATTATTCTTTGTAGAATAGCAAGCGAGCCGAGGTAAACTGGTTCGACACCGGAGAGGGCTAGAGAGCCGGCACCCAGGTTTTTGGCTTGGGAATAAGGTGTGTCTGAAGTGTAATTAATGATACCAATTTCAAAAGGAGCGGAATTAAGGTCGACCAGGGTTGATTTGGGAGTTTGAGAATCATAACTGGCTTCAGTAATGGCAGAGAGATAGGGGCCACTTTCCATTTCAATGACAGTGAGGTCGTTTTCGGAATATTTTCTTAAAAGAGATTCGTTTTCTAGGAAAGTACCCAGGACAGTAACTGATTTCTGATTAGTCAGAATAGAGCCTTGACGATTGTTAAAAGGAAAAAAAGTGTTGAAGATATTTTTAAAAATGTAGGAATTTTGAGAGTGTTCGTCAAAAACCAGGCGGGGGATTTGGATATCGCCAATTTCGGAATTGAGAACGGCGGCTTTACCGAGGATATAGACACCGGCGAGGTGATTGACGTTTTCCAGGATTTTATTGAGGATGTGATAAGCGGCAAAACCGAGAGGATAGTCAATGTTGAAAATCAGAGATTGACTTTGAGAGATTTTTTTAGGTTTACTAATTTTGAGACGTGAATCAAGTAGAGAGGATCGAGTAAAACTGCTAATAGGAATAATTTGGGCGTTAACATCCATAAAATGATTGTTTTTAGGAGCAATGATACCTAAGTGTTTTTGGTGACGGGTAAGATCTTGTTGATAACGAGAGTCTTTAGTAAAAAGGCGGGAGAGGTAGTAAAGAAAATCTTGGTGGGAGAGGTAGGGATTGGTGACTTGATAATTTTTGGGAGCGTATTGGAGGAGTTGTTTTTCGTATTTAAGGGGGAAACCAGTAACTAAATTTCTGAGAGAGTGGGAGTTGCTGCTGACAAAATAAACTTTGGTTTTGGTAAAGTCATATTTTTTGAGGTGTTGTTGGGTGAGACCGGTCCACCATTGTTGAGTGCTTTTAGCGTAATCCACCCAACTGCCGGCCAAGAGACGGAGGCGGAGGTCACGAGGAGATTTATAGATTCTTTGTAAGCGCAGTCGCCAACGGCGACCAAGGGCGGTGATGACTTTGTCCCAATCAGCAGAAGAGAGTTGGGTTAATTTAAGAAGCTCATCAGGGGTATTATTTAGAGCGGCTTTAAAATCGCTGTATTTAGGGTAAGCGGAGGTAACTAAACGGTGAAACTTGTTCCATTCTGTTTGGTAGGCGATAGCTAAATTAACCAAGTCGTCAACATCAGTTACAGAACTGATAAAGGCGGCCAGTTGACTGGTTTTACGATTGAAATAATGACTGCGGCGACGGGCTCGGGAAGGACAGCGACGCCAAGAAAGAAGGTCGGTAAAACCAGCTTCGGTGAAAGTTTGAGGATCTTGACCCATGATAATAGTTTGGACATAATCAATACTTTTAGGGAGACGTAAAAGAGAGTAAACCACAGCAGAAGGGTCAATGCGAGTGGGATCGGCGGCAAAAGGATGTAAAATAGTGCCCATTTTTAGGTAAGAATTGGTGAGGGAGTGGACGGTGACCTCGAGGTTGGATTTAAGAGCGGAGCGGTAAGTGCGGAGATGGAGGGCGATGGCTTCAATTGAGGGCATGGATACATTATAGAGAAACTGGTGTGGAAAAGGGGATTTTTGATATAATACTGACAGTATGGAAAACTTAGGAAATTCCAAAGAAAAGATAGCCCGCAGGCCTGAAGTAGATAAAGTTAAAGGCTTAATGGGTGCAGATTTCTTTAAAAATAGTGCGACTGAAAAAGAGATAAAAGCTAGAAATGTTATTCGTAGTTTCAACATGCAAGGAATAGAAACGATTGATGATTTATTTAATCGGACCAATGCTCCTAATTATGATCAAAATCAAGCAAAGGAGAAGATAAATGTTTTAGCGACAGCCATATATGAAACAATGCAAGAATCTGGTGATAAAGAAGTTGTGGAAGCAGCGATTTCTGGTTCTTTTTCGATTGCGGAACAACTTCCGCCAGCGTTTGTAGGTGAAGATAAGAGTGACTTGGAAAACGGGAGTAGGTCTGCAGCGCTAGTATTCCAAAATTTTGTGGACAAATTTGCTACCGAAACAGATAAAGCAATTGTTTATAATGCTATGGAAAATTTTGATTATGTAAAGAATAATCCTGAGATTGGGATTGAGACGGGAGAGGCTGCAAAGGAAGCGTTGAAGCAAATAAAGACAGTGTCAATTTCAGGGAAAGATTCGATTGAGTCTAGGGCTAGACTGGTGGCGTATTTATCCAAAATTAGTAGCAAAAACAAAAGTGAAACAGACAAATCTGAAACTATCAATGGGAGTGAAATATTGAAAAAAATAGCAGATGATATTGAAAAGACAGCGAAAGCTTCTGAAATAAGTGCCAAACAGGCAGCGGCTAGATATGAGCTCGAACATGATATGAGAACGGTATCTTTAGGAGAACAAATTGATGCTTATTTATATGTGCGAGCACCACGAGAGAGAGCGCCGCAGCAATGGGAATATGATGTACCAGACGAACTAGTAGGAATAGGGGTTAACGAAACTGATCAAGCTGCGTGGAGAAGCTTATTAAATTTTCAAGATCAGTGGTTGGGCGCTATTTACAACAAGAGATATAACGCAGCGGATTATAACAATCGAATTGATGCGATGTCTCAATCGATTTTGAATATGAAAGAACTAAATGAATCTGACTTGAAAAAATGGTATGAGAATCCAGTATTAAATTTAAAGGGGGTGATGAGGCATATTGCGCGAGAGTTGCTGACAGAGACGGAGGTTCCTGGTATAAAAAGTAAGGCGTATGTTTTTGAAATTAAGGATGGAAAATATGTTGAAGGTAGTTATGTGGAACAGTTTGTAAACAATGAAGATAGGTATAAGAGAGAGTTAGTTGGAAGATTAACGTCTGATACTGATGAAAGAGGAAATAAGGTAGTGCCAATAGTGAAAAATGATAAAGTGGCGAAAATGGCTGTGGCTTTAGCGATGGATATTATGGAAATGGGAGGGGTGTTTTCGTATGCCGATGGTTTAAGAAAACTGTCATGGGAATCAGATGCTTTAAGATTATCCCAAAGACCTGAAAGGAAGTATAGATCCAAAATAACAGGAGGAGAATTATTTGGTGGTCCATGGACTGAGTGGGCGAATGTGATGAGTGGTGGAAATGAACGAGAAACTATGAGGAGAATTGATCAGGAAAATGTGGTACCACTTCAGTTGGCGGGATCATTTCTAGATATGCCTCATAAAGGAGACAGAGATACAAGGTCAATGATGGAGAGGATATATAACGATCCTAATGGTGTGGTGTTTAGTAATTTAGAAAAAGACATGTTTTTTGGATGGAGAAAGGATCATATAATGCCTGCAGCTCGTATATGGATGTATATTTCTGGTAAAAGTAAATTAGAGCTATCTAAGACGAGAGAAGCTGATGCAGCTATTTCTGAATGGAGAAGTGATTTGTATAATGATGTAATGCAATTAAGGCAGCACACGGATTCGTATGTGTCCACGGATATTATAAAAGGAGCTATTGGGGGAGCTGTGGGTTTATGGCCATTTGAAGGACCATATTTAAGAATAAGTACTATAGGTATACATGGGAGCGGTGCGATTGATTATGCCGAATCAGTAACTGAAATAATAAGACAATTGGGCTTGGGTATAGTTGAACAAAATGATTTATTGCGTGCGTTTGGTGTTGATAAAAGAAATTTTAGAGACTTAAGTGATAAGTTTGTGGCATACACAGCGATGAGGAACCTAACTTTACCAGAATGGTACAGAAGACGGTCAGAAAGTGTTTTGTCAAGACGAAGGCCAGTGTAAAAAATAAGGGGTTATTTCATTAGTTTTTCCCCGACAAGTTTTGAAGTTCCTGGAGTTCCTCCTGGACCGCCGGTGCCGGTGGCACTATCAATACCACCACCAATCACACCAAAAACACCTCTACCAGCAGAGCCTTTTGCGATTTCGCTACCAGCATAAAATTTACCAGCGTCTACTGCCATTTTTCCTCCCTTTTGGAATGGTACGGCGATTTGTCCTAACCCTTCACCGATAGCTTTACCATAAGGAGAGGGTTGGATCTTGAAGATAAATTCGGGAATCATACCAGGTAGTTTAGCAAGTAAGGCGAGTCCTGCTAGTGCGACAGCAGCGCCAAGAAGAGTAGAATTTAAAAAGCCAACACTGATGACAGAAGGGCCCCAAAGAGGAGTACTGAAGCCGAAGCCTTTGACTGCATCAACAATAAAGTTAAGTAGGATTATGTACAAGGTCACTATCGGAAAAACAGCGGCGTGAGCGACAACATCCATAAGCCAGCTTGAGAAACCCATTTTAGAATTAGGAAAGGCACCTATGGCAATTTCAAGAGGTGCAAGAATTATTTTAAATAAAAGGATGACATAGGCGTTGAGCATGCCAAAGTACAGTTTGATTAACCAAAAGGCTGTTAAAATGGATAAAATCAAAGGAAGGCTGATACCACCTATAAGACCACCACCAATTCCACCTACAATCTGACCACCTTTACTAGCAATCCATCGTCCAGTTTCACCTAAGATACCGTAACCTATGCCTCCAGCAAGGAAACCAAGAACCATAGAACCTAAGATACCTCCAAGTGCAACCATAGATCCCCAGCCAGGGATGATACGAAAAGTGAGTGATTGAAATGTGTCCATACCCATGTCAGACAATTTCTTAAAGCGAAAAGGTTGAGTGCCGAATAGTTCTTGAACTCCTTTAGCAAATAAATTACCAAGGTGTTTAAAAATATTGATATCACTTCCCCCTAGTGCTTGAAAATCAAATAAGTTATCATCGAGTCTGATGCCTTTAGTCGAAAAAAGTAGGGCAATAACGATGGACTGTAACACATTACAGAGATCAATTACGAGACCAGCAATAGCATAGGAAAAAGTCACTAAAATAAGAGTGGTAAAGACTTTAGGAACAGCGCTTTGGATAGTGATAACGGCTTGAGGGTTAATTTTGATTCTAAGCATGATCATTAGGCCAATTGCTAAGAAAATAATAGTGGCTAAGACATAGACTATATTTCTAAAACCGCGCCACAGCGGAATTAAAGAACGTAAACCTTGAAAACCGACCCCTTGGGCATAAACAGGCTTACCGAGAAAGTTGTTTGTTACATGAGCGATATATTCAACACCGGAGGCGGGAGGTGTGTTTAGTGAAGCTATAAATTTGTTTAAATTACCAATAGCACCGCCTGGAATATAAAGGCTGGTTTGAGAGGAGCCGACATCGAAAATGTCAGCAGGGATAGTACCATTTAAACCTACAAAGAGAGACATCATATTACTACCCATAGCTTCATCAGTCCAAGATTCTAAGCCAGTATTATTTTTAATGGCATCTTGTTTTTGAAAAAATGTGTCGGCTATTGAAGGCGAGGTGTCATCTGTAGGAGATTGAGCAAGACTAAGTTGAGGAGAGTAAAACAAAAATACAATAGAAACCAGGAGTAGAATTTTGATAAAAAGGCTTTTTACCATAAGTTATTGTAACAAAATATTACCAAGATGCGGGACGAAGTAAAGAGCGCATTTCTTGATACAAGAGATCAGAACGATATCCAGGATCAACTACATTAGCTTGGTCGTTGGTTGGTGTTTTACTGGAAAAACTGGCGTTTAATAGTTGTTTCTTATCTAAAGAGTCTGAGGGAATCATGTTGGAGAAGGCTTGTTCGCTAATTTGCACATTTTCAACGATTTGATTGTCGTAGGTGCTAGTGGTGGGAATTGAGACGCTTTTACTAAAATTTTCACCAGCTAGTACACGTTTAATCAGACCTTTAACAAAAGTAGGTAAATCTTTGCTTTGAGGTTTGTCCCGAGCAGATAGTGGATTGACTTTACTATTACAAATATCGGTGTTATTAAGAGGTTTTTGTTGGCTAGGGTTCACAAAGCTAAGGCTAGTGGATTGAGGTGAGTAGGCGGCAGCGGCGTTGGGTAGAGTGCGGTCATGAGTTTCATCGATGGGGTTGATAGGGTGATCATTGGCGGTGTCGTAACCATTATAGTTGGTGACGGTAACTCGACTATTAACGTTGCCTTTGGGAATATAATTAAGTTGTTTGTAAAAAAGTAAGTAATCTTCTTTAGGTAAAGGAACAAAGTTTTTACCATTGGAGCGTTGTGAATAACAACCATAGGTACCGCAATTACCACTATAATGGCTTAAGACGGGGGTAAGAATTTGTTTGGGAAATTTTTCGGGTGGAGAATTGGGGGTGGGATAGTACAACTCTTCATTCTGAAGTCCAAAGACCAGTTCACTAATATAGACAGGTCGACAGGAATTAGTTTGAGTGTTGTCTTGGGTCATTTCGGTACAAGTGCCTTGGCAGTCCCAAGCGATTTGATAGTCTTGGGTGACGGTATCAAGTTTCTCACTATTGTTTAAAGACATGGCGGCTTGGGTTAAAAACTGACTGCGATAGTAGTTAATTTGATTCGTGGGTAAGGAGCGCAAAGAAGCGCTAGAGCCGGTCATTTCGAGGGTAAGAAAATTGTTTTTGGCTTTAGTTTCGGTACATTTGATACTACCTCTAGCAAAAAAAGACTGAAAGTTTCGATAGTATTCATTGGACAGGTTTTTTAGATCAATTTCGCCCTCTAGATCTTGGGCATCATAATCTTGATAAACACTTTCCGTGTATTGGTTACCATTAGAGTCAATTTTAGTAACTTCGGTTTTATGGTCATCAGCAGACCAACTGTTACCAGCTTCGCCATTACCACTACAAGTAACAGTGTCCTCAATAAGAGTATTGGAATAGGAATCATCGCTGGGAATTTCAGGAGCTATCGCTGAATTAGGAGCTTTGCGTTCAGTTTGGTTTTTGATTTGAAGGGAGGGAAAAATTTTTTGCCAGAAATTAGCAGCATGAACGGTTGAAGTTTTTAAAAATAGTAAACAAAAAATAGAAAGTAAAAAAGATATTTTTTTCACTGACCGCCAGGGATTTGAAATGTAGTAACGTTAACGCCGGTAAATTTTTGAATGAAATTGAGAATTAACCAAGAAGCAATAACGCCGATTAGGCCAATAATAGCCATAGTTAAGGTGGAAGAAGCGGAAGCTAGCTTTTTTTCATCACCACTACTAAGAAGATATTTAAAACCACCACTAATAAACATGAAGAAAAAAGCTAGACCAGCAATGGTGACAATAATTTGAAGAATATTGGCAAACAAACACTCAAAACCTTGAATGGTGGCGACATCGCCTATAGCACAGCGCTGAGACCAGGGACCAGCAGTGGTGCCTTGAGCTAAAACTGGACGAGGAAAAAAGAAACGAGAAAGTTTATTCATAGTTACATTATAGTATAAAGTCCTAAAAAAACCCCTTGCTATTGCAAGGGGTTTTTAAGGTCAATGTAGATTAGCGGTTGAAAGTTGGAATAGACATACCGCTTAAAAGACTGATGCCAAAGACAGTTTCAATGAGTTTCATGATGGCGAAGGCTGCAAAGACAATAGCCAAACCAATGAGAGCATTGGTAATTTGAGTACGAGCAGTAGCTACGGCTTTTTCATCGCCACCAGCCATGACCCACTTAAGTCCACCAAGAATTAACATGAAGAAGAAAACTAAAGCAACAACCAACATAACCAAGGAAATAGCACCGGAAACGATACCACCGATGGTCATACGAGTAGTTTCTCCACCAAAGCCGGAGGGTTTAATTTCGATTTTTTGAGAAGCTTGAGCAATAAGTTTCATTTTTTTAAAAATTAATAATTAATTAATAGAGTGTAACAATAAATGAAGATTTAGGAAAGGGTGGGCCAGGTAATTACTAATTTTTCTAAATCTTGAATACCTAAAACATAACCAATAAATTTAAGAATGGCAAAGACTGCAAAAACGATACCGAGCCCTAAGACAGCATTAATCATTTCGATGCGAGAAGTTTCAATGCGCTTAGGATCGCCTTGATTATTGATCATGTGGTAACCAGACATCATAAAGTGCCAAACAAACCAAATGACAGCAACGATAAAGAAAATCGAAAAAACAGATTGAACTACAGTATTAGTGTAGCCGGTGGGATTATTGATTTGTTTTTCGCAGTTTTTTAGAACAGGATTGCAAATGGCCATTTTTATTAAAGTTTAATACTTTTAAAGAAAGCTTCAAGGTCGAAAGGATTCGAAAGACCGAGAAGCTTGGCTAATAGAGCAGCTAAACCAGCGGCGATAACTACGATAAAAATTCCCAAAATACCATTGGTAAGCTTAGACCAATTTTCTTCCACCTTTTTAGGGTCACCATGAGCGGTCATTAGACCATAACCAGCGAGAATTATTTGAAGAGCGAACCAAATAATAGCTATGATAGTTAACACTCCCATAACATTGCTAATTAATTTTTCTAGGGCAGTGGTGGCTTGGACGCTATTACCAGGATTAATACCTGGACCTTCGATTTTGTAATTTTGGTTTTGAGCAATAAGTTTCATGTTATGGTTGGGGTCCGATAATTTTTGGATTCAGTATATCAATACCGATAAAGCGACCAATGACACCGGTAACAATCATGGCGGAGGAGATGATAAGAATACCAACTAGACTTTGCCAAATTTTAGTCCACGCAGCTTCAATTTTTTTTGGATCACCGCCAGCACTAAGATAACCATAGCCACTCATAATTAATTGGACAATGAGGATGATACCACCGACTACACCAGCGAACTTTAAAAGGTTGCTTAAAAAGACAAAAAAACCACTACCTCCAGTGCTAGGATATTTAGTAGGATTATCGATAGTACCAAAAATTGAGAGCATGGTTATAAGATAGAGAGTCCAGTAATGACTTCTATGATTTGAATTATAAAGTAACTTAAGAAAATTACCAAGAAGCCAATTAAGGCATTAGTGACTATGGATTGGGCAGTGGCGGCTTGTTTTTGGTCGCCGGAGCCAGCAGAAGCGATCATCATGATTCCGCCAACAATGATAAGAACTAAAAGAATAATTCCAGCTAAGGTAAGGGAGTTTTTAACAATAATGTTAACTAAAGTAGTTTCGTTTTTATAAATACCAGAGACAGTTTTTCCATTACCGAGAGGTAATTGACCGATGTCTACTTGAGAGATGAGTCGAGTTAATTTCATATTGATATCTAGATTATATAACAAAGATGAGAAATAATGGTGTTATAATACGCCACTCTATAAAGCTAGCGGCTAGTCATTAGTGATTAGTGCAGTTGATAGCTTTATAATTAGATATTAAAACAGAAATGAGAAAAGCTGCCATCTCTATTTTTTTGTGGGTATTAGTATTAATATCTAGTAAAGTAACTTTAGCTAGAAATAGATTAGTTAGCCCAAGCCAAGAACCAACAGTATTGCCTACAGCGACACCAACCCCTGAATCAGTAAATATAACGGAAGCATACGATAAAAAATCAGAAAATATTAGTTCACCGTTGTCGTTGGCTGTAGAAAAGGGGGTACCAGAAAACACAATAGTACTATTGCTATTATTGCCATTAGTGGCCACCTTAGTGTCTTTTTTGCATTATGTGGTAGGAGTGTCTGGTTATGGTATTTTTATGCCAACCATGGTGTCAGTGGCAATGCTAGCGACCGGCTTAAAGACAGGCCTGTCCTTATTTGTGGTAATTTTAGGGTCAGGTTTGTTGAGCAATAAACTGTTAAAAAAGGTGAAATTACATTTTTGGCCGGCTCGGACAATCACCCTATTAATGATTGGTTTAACAACTTTAATTACTATGTCGATAGCGGCAAGTTTGGGTTTATTAGAGGTGGGAAAGATTTCTATTTTTCCAATATTGTTTATGATATTACTGACAGAAGAATTTATCAGAACCCAACTAGCTAAGAGTAAAAAAGAAGCGGTGAGATTAACTTGGGGAACCTTGTTATTAGCAATTATAGGTACTTTGACGATGAGGATCCAAGTGCTTCAAGATTTTGTGTTAAGATACCCCGGTTGGGTCATACTATTGGTGGTGATTATTAATTTGGTGGTAGGTAGTTATGGCGGAATCAGAATGACAGAGATAAAGAGATTTAAAGGAGCAATTAGAAAGAAATAGTGAGTTAATAGTCAATAGTAAACAGTAAAACAATGTTTAAATTTAATTTGAGAGATTATCGACAGTTTTTAACGAAAAATGAGAGAAATAAGGTGTATTTGCGTAAAAATAGTGCTGCAGGGAGAGTGATTGCAGACAGTAAATTTAAAACCAAGAGAAGGTTAGCTGAGGCAGGGGTAGCGGTGCCTAAGCTGATAGCTAGGTTTAGAGATAATGAGGAATTAACGGCTTTTGACTGGAATCAAGTGGTGGTTAATTTTGTAATTAAGCCGGTGACCGGTTATGGAGGTGATGGAATTTTGATTTTTAGAAAAAAAGTGGGCGAGGATAAATATCAACTAATGAATGGAAAGGTAATGACCTTGGAGGAAATAATTCAACATTGTCAAGAAATATTACAAGGAAAATACAGTCTTCACAGTAGCCGTGATCATGTGATTATTGAGGAAAGAATCAAGATTCATCCGATGTTTTTATCATTGACTAAAGCAGGAACACCGGATGTGAGGGTGGTGGTAGCCAATAAAGTGCCAGTGATGGCGATGTTGAGAATTCCGACCGAGAAAAGCGGAGGTAAGGCCAATTTACAACAAGGAGCGTATGGGTTGGGTATAGATTTGGCGACAGGAATTACTACTTTTGGAATTGAGGGAAAGGGAGACGAAGTGAAAAGAATTTATGATTTTGGTAAGAAAAAAAATATTAAGGTTAATGGAATTAAGATTCCATTTTGGAAAGAAATTCTAGAAACCTCAGTAAAATCACAGGCGGCGATACCTGAGTTGGGGTTTTTGGGGGTGGATGTGGTGTTGGATAAAGATGAAGGACCAAAGGTTTTGGAAGTCAATGCCAGGCCGGGATTGTCGATACAGATTTGTAATAAAGCGGGATTAAAAAGAAGAATTGAGAAGGTGGAAGATATTACAGTGAGAAGCGAAGAACATGCTATTTCTTTGGCTAAATATCTGTTTGGGGAAAAGTTTGCGGACAAGGTGGTGGAAAAAGAAAAAGCAAAAATGATTCAGCCGTTAGAAATTATCAAAGTTAAAATCCCTAAAGGGTTTGTGCCGGAGATAGATAAAGATAAAATATTGAAATTAAAGAAACATCGGGTGGTGGAAGTGAGAGCCAAGGTGGATACTGGAGCTTTCAGGAGCTCGATTGATAGAGAGTTTGCTGTTAAAATCGGGTTATTGTCGGCGGATAAAGTTTTATATTATCGTCATTATCGGTCGAGTTTGGGTCAAAATAAAGACAGGCCTGTGGTAGGAATCACTTTTTGGTTGCAGGGAAAGAAGGTGGTAACAGCGGTGAGTGTAGCTGACAGGCGGAAGTTGAGAACAAAATTTTTATTAGGTAGAAAAGACTTAGAAGGGTTTTTAATTTCAGCTAAAAAGGGAGGTAAAAATGACTAAAATTGCAGTCTTTTTTGGAGGTAAAATCAGTCGACATTTAGTATTAGTGCGAAAGGCAGCGAAAAAATTAGGGGTGGAATTGGATTTAATTTCGTATAATAAGGTGTTTTTTGATACTAAAAGCGGGCGAGTAGAACTAAAAGGTAAAGATGCTGCGGATTACGATGTACTTTTTTTTAGAACTACTGGTAAACATTGGGAAGAAGTAGATTTAATATTGGAAAGCTTGAAAGGTAAAAAGAAACCAATTATTGTTGATCCGATAGTGGAGCATGGGAAACCGAGTTTTGCCAGAAAGGCGTGGCAAATGTTGAGATTGACCGAGGCGGGAATAGAAGTGCCGAGAACTATGTACGGATCATTGTGGACATTGTATGAATATATGTGTAATTTGACTCCTCAGAATATTTTTAGCAGTGCTCACACCAATGCTTCTCGCGTTGCGGCTGCGCGCTGTAAAAATATTCTTTCGGAGTCAAGTCTACATTTCCCAGTAATAATTAAGGGTAGTGGGGGGAATAGGGGGGAAAGGGTGTTTAAGGCTAATAATTTGGAGGAATTAGAAAAGTTGGTGAGAGAATTAAGGAAATCGGAGACTGAAGACGGGAGACGGTACATGCTCCAAGAATATATTGAAAATGATGGTGATTATCGGGTGTTGGTGATAGGTGATAAGGCTTTGGGGGCGATGAAACGTAGTAGCCAGAGTCAGAATGAATTTAGGAATAATTATAGTGCCGGAGGTAAAGTGGAAGTGGCACAATTACCAGAGGAGATTTATAATTTGGCGGTGAAGGCAGCTAAAAGTTGTGGAATATCAATTGCTGGAGTAGATGTGGCGTTTCGGGATAAAGAAGGAAAAAGACCGGTAGTATGGGAAGTTAATAAAGGACCACAATTTAAAGGTTTTATGAGAGCGACGGGGATAGATGCTCCCGCTGAAATTGTTAAATATTTAGCATCTCTTAAAGACTCAAAAAATTCTTGAAACAATTTTTTCTTGCTGTGAATGTGTCACCACGCTCAACGCCGAAAAAATTATTTCTGCGAATTTTTTATTTTTAAAATATGAAAAATAAAAGAATAATTACTTTTACAATGTCATTGAGACAGAGTCAGTTTGAAGTGGAGAGGTTGGTGACAGAAGCGGCAGCGATGGGAATTGAGGTTGATAGAGCTTTGTATAGAGAACTGTCTTTTGATTTGAAAAACGGGGAAAGTAAGGTGTTTATTCGAGGTCAGGAGGTACAACCGGAAGAGGTTTATGGACTGTGGTTTAGGGTGGCGGGGACAAAAAGCGGTAAATATACTGAGGCCAGGAATTTAGCAATTCGGATTTTGGAGACAAAAGGAGTGAAGTGTGTGAACAGTCGAACCTATTTGTCTTGGACAAGAATGGGAAAAATTGCTCAACATGGGGTGTTTTTGCAAAATGACATTCCGATGGTACCGACGAGAATTTTTTATACCAAAGATCAGGTTTTAGAGCGGGAAGAATGGGATTTCCCAGTAATCGTCAAGCATGAGAGGGGCTCTCAAGGGAAATCGGTGAGGAAGTTTGAACACAGGGAGGAATTGGTGTCTTTTTTAGATAGAATTAGTGAGAAAAATTTAGGAATGTTTTTGTGGCAAAAGGCTTTACCGACTCGTTGGGATTTGAGAATTATTGTGGTTGATAGAGAGGCAATTGGAGCAATGAAAAGGTCAGCGAGTGATGGTGAATTTCGAAGTAATTTTTCTTTAGGGGGAGCAGTGGAAAATTGGCGATTGGACAGAGAGGAAAAAGAATTGGCAGAAAAAGCGGCTAGAGTGTGTGGCTTGGATTATGGGGGGGTGGATATTATGAAGGACAGGGAAGGTAAAAATTATATTTTGGAAGTGAATCGTCAATGCCAGTTTCAAGGTTTTGAAAAAGCTACCGGTATCAATGTAGCTAAAAAGGTAGTGGAAATGATGATAAAATAACCTATGAAACAAATAGGTATAGCTGTTGGAATGTTAGTGTTGGCAGTCGTGGCTTTTTATTGGTCATCGAGAGGAAATAATTTAAAATTGCAGGTGGAGCCAGTATCAGAGACAAACAAGATTTTGTATTTCGAAATTGATTCGGAGACAAAAGTTGGTGAGGAAGTGGAGATGAAGCTTAAAATTAAAACAGAGAAGAGGAAGATTGCGAATTTTGCAACTAATTTTAGTTATGATCCTACTATGATGGAGATACTTTCAGGTCAAATAAACACGACTAATTTTGATAGTGCTTCGGCAACTAATATTGATAAGGAAATGGGAACCGTGGAGTTGTTTGGGGATAATGGGGATAGGAGTAAATTAGAAGAGGGAGAGGATTTGGTATTAGCAACTTTTGTAGTGAAGGGAAGTAAGAAGGGTAACAGTATGTTGTATATGTCTAAAAGACCAGAGATTTATATTTGGGACGGGAGTGACGAGCTCAGAGATGATTCATATGAAATGCCCAACTTTAAGGTTAATTTTCTGTGATATACTAAGGAACTTTAGGGTGATTAGCTCAGTTGGTTAGAGCACCGTCCTGATAAGACGGGGGTCAATAGTTCGAGTCTATTATCACCCACACAGTGTAAAATAGGATATGAAAGAGAGAGTAGAAAAGAAATATAATTGGTTGAGAGTAGTAGGAGTGATTGGTGCCGGGGTTTTAATTGTTTTTGGTAGTTTTGCTAATGCCTGGAGAACTTTAAAGATGTCGTGGGATAAGTTTAGGAGTTAAGGGAATCAATATAGGCCTGTTTCCAGATACTATAGTCAAGTATATTAACTTTATTATCCTGATTAAAGTCAACTGGAGAAGAAAGAGTTTTGGTACCAAGTTCTCCCAGAATAAATTGTTCTTTCCAAAGAGAATAGTCAGTTAAATCAACCTTGTTGTCGCCATTAACGTCACCGGGTGTAGGATGGGTGGATGTGGGAGCTTGAGTAGGAGTGGGAGCGGAGGTGATTTTGGTATTCTCATAGAGCGTTTTGACTTCAGTAGCGGATAAAGCTTTTTTGGAAAAATAGAGTTTTCCAATAGATCCAGTAAAATCCTTGCCAAAGATAATGTCAGAGTAGGGGTCTGTGGTCAATCCAGTGACAGCAGCGGTGGAGGTAGATAATTGGTTACCGTTAATATAGGAGGTTAATTTATTTCCGTCATAAACACATAAGAAGTGATTCCATTGATTGAAGGTGAAGCGTAAAGCAGCGGCAGTATTGGGGGTGTACCAGGCGGTTTTGTCGGTGGCTAAGATACAGTGACCAGTGCCATTTTGATTAAGAACAAATTGGAAAGAAGTACCCTTTTTTAAAGGGATGAAATCTGTTTGGGAAGAAGAAGGTTTAAACCAACCACCAAAAGTGAATTGTTGGCTATTGCTAGTAGGAGTGTTGCCAGCAATAAGATAATTTTGACTATTAGGAAAATTATAAATTTCATTTTGGTATTGAGAAGGGTTTTTAACTTTCTTTAAGAAGTTTTGATACTGACTGTCGTAAGGACCGTTATTGCTTTCAACGGGAAGGCGATAATCGGGAGTGTTATTTTGGTGGCTGAGGATTTTGCGAATTGATTTGAGATAATCAAAATTGTATTTATGCGTAGGAGCAACCCAATGACCTTCGCCGTATTCATTCCAAGCATCAGTTAGAATCATTTGCCGACCAAGGTCAGATTGAATTTGGGGAATAATATTGGTACTAAGATAACTAAGAAGGTGTTCATATTTTGAGGGAGAGAGTGTCCACAAGGGGTTATTGGTGCCATTGGCCATAGGATTAGCGTTGGCAATGAAGGGAAGAACTTGATTATTTTTAAGCCAATCATAAGACTCTTTCATGCCAGTTAGAGCTTGATCTTCAGTAATACTTGACTTAAGGTGTACTGGTTGACCGTTGACAGTATAGACAACGGGCCAATAAGAGAAAGTGTGGTCATAGCCAATGTCTTTGAAAAAATGAGCCCGTTCGTTTTTGCGTGTAGTAAAATAACGATCTTCGGCTAGAAGGTAAGGATTGCCAAGACCACTAGCAGTGATGGAAGTGCGAATAATTTGAAGAGCTTCATGGTCATAACGGCTCAGGGTAGGAGGATTAGTAGGGTTAAAATATGTACCAAAGAAAAAAATTACTGGACGATTATTGATTTTGAGATAGTTAGGTTGTTTAAGGTAGTTATTAATAATGAAAGGAAGAAGGTTGTCACGTAGATCATTTTTGTCAGAAAAAGTAATGGTTTGAGGTTGGTGATTAGTAAGCATGATGGCGAATTTCATTTTATTTTTAAAACTGGAAGAGAGAAAAGCTTGATGGAGAGAGTTGGTGTGGGCTAATTTGTCGAGAGTAATAGGTTGACCTAAGACACTGTCGTTACCGGTGCATTTGTTAGTGGTAGAGCCACTACAACGATACCAATCGAAAATAAAGAAATTGATACCGTTTTCCAGAGCCCATTTTATTTCCCAGTCCATAGTTTCTGGATCATCAACATTAAAATAACCAAGAAGAGGTTTTCGAGAGGAATCAAAATTTTCAATACCGCGCCAAGTGGCAGCAGAAATTATTGAATCCAAAGGTAATCCTGGCATATAAAAAGCACCAACATAGGGTATTTTTAGTGAAGGGGGATTTGGTGAGGGTGGGGCGGCAAAAAGGGGATTGGGTCTTGATAGAAAAAATAAAAAACAGAATACAAAAATCATGGTTTATATAATGGTATCAATGTAAGCCTGTTTCCAAATACTATAGTCAAGTATATTAACTTTCTTGTCTCGATTAAAGTCAGCGGAAGAGGTAAGATTTTGGGTACCAAGTTCACCCAAAATAAATTGTTCTTTCCATAAAGAATAATCGGTTAAATCAACTTTATTATCATTGTTAACATCACCAGGTTTTTTTAGGGTTAAGGTTGGAGTAAGAGTATAGTTGGGAGTGAAAATATAACCAGTTAGTGATCCGATGAGAGGATTTCCTTCTCCAGTAAGGTCAATACCATAAGCAAAGAGGCGATGTTGCCCAGGTGACAAGGTGTCTCCTAGGGCAATAGTAGTAGTAAAAACAGGGTTACCGGTTGTTGAAGCAATAGCCAGGGGGCCGTTGCCGGCTGGTTTGTCTAAATAAAAATGAACATGCACTGGAGAATCAGGAGAATCCAAATCTCTAACCCAACCTTCAACTTGAAGATGGTTGGGATAAATAAATTGTAGTTTATTAATACCACCAACGGGGACAAAAGTTGGGTTTATTTGAGGATGTGCCTCAATGAGTCGAGTGAGAGTATTTTGGATTTGATTAGGTGAATCAATAATTAAAAAAGCTTCAGTATAGTATTCAGATAAGGATGAAATATTTGGTTTATAGTTACTCAAACTCCATTTGATAGTAGGATGGTTACCACAAACATTTTGACAGATACCGTAGAAAGTCTTATTGCTCAATGGAGAATATGCAGCGAGACTATGAGTATTATTACTCATGATAGCAATGGTGCCTGATTGCCAGATAGCTTTATCAAAAATATTCCACAAGTTGATGTAAAAATCAGATTCTCGAGCAGGCCTGATTATTTTATTGGCGATATCGTAAATAGAAATTTGAGAAAAAGAGTTGTTATGGTAACCAGTAGGAATTTCAAAGCGCCCAATATCAATGCGAGGATTAAGGTGAAATTTAGCAGCGAAACGGATCACGTTAGGATAGCCGGGTATGCCAATTTGAACTATTTTTTTCCATGATATATGGAGATAGGCTGTTGTTTTGATGGGGGTACCAATAGGCCATTTGAGTTTTGGTATAGAGAGTGTTGTTAATCGTGCATCCGTTAATAAAACGACTGGAGGAGGAGGTAGTGTCGAGAGTAGAGCCGGCTTCAGTAGGGTTGTTTTTTTTCACCTTGATTGTTAATTTGAAAAGCGAACTGGAGTTCACGACCATGGTCACTACTATTGATGGTTTCTTCACCATTTAATTTAAGTGAAGTGATAGCCCCGGCCATTAAAGCGTCAGTGGAGATTGTAATATTGAGATTGGGATTTTGGCGACTGATAGTAAGATTGGCATTGCGACCCGGAGTACAAGGTAGATTTTGAAATTCGGTGGCGAGACGACTTTGCAGTTGCGAGTCAGTTTCAGCGTAAGTTGATATAGGATAAAAGAAGAAAAGAAAAAATAAAAACAATAAAAACATTACATAGATTATAAATGTTTTTGCGATTAACTATTGTCTTTCATCCATTTTTCTCTTTTAAGATAGAGAAAACCGAGAATTAAAATGGCACCGATAACAGTCAGGAGACTTTCAATTTTGTCGAGTCCATGGGCCAAGCCAGTAAATGCCTCACCCATTTGATAACCGACAAAACCAAGAATGGTAGCCCGAATCAGTAGAGCTAGAAACATAACAGGATAGAATTTGGCGGGTTTAAAACGGAAGGCACCACAAAAGGCAGAGATAAGGGACACTGAAACCACGGGAATGGTGACGGCAATGAGCACAAAGAGTTCATCAGTAATAGTTTTTTGAAAATCAGCCTTGACTTTTTCAATTAATTTCCAGGAGATACCGATATATTTTCCAAATTTATCAATTAAGGGTCGCCCACCATAATAAGCTACTAAAAAAACTAGGCTAGTGCCGATAACAGCACCGATGGAGTAAGGTACAGAAACTCGAGCAAATATGTGCCAAATGGCTTCGAAGACAGGCAGGGGGCGATTGATGAGAAAGGCACCGCCGGACATAGTAATGATAGGAGAAGGGATTGGTACAATGATTTGTTCGACAACTCCACCAATAAACATGGATAAAGTACCGTGGGTTTTGATCATGGCGAGGATAGTGTTAAGGATTTGAGTCATAAGAAAGAGTATAACAAGAAACTGGAATAGTGTAGAATGGAGCATGGAGATAGATAATCAACCCTCAATAGAAGGTACGTTGTTAGGTAATTTTGAAAAATTTTCTAAACAACGACTGGAGACAATGTGGAGACGAGTAATAGGAAATAAAAGTGAAGTAACTAGGACAAAACAGACGAAGATTAATGGCGAATCAACGCTATTTATACGTAGAGATGTTTCTGACGTGAAGATGTGGTCTGAACTGAAGGATCAAGATAGGTTGATAATTAGTTGGAATGAAGAAGGGAGGTTTAAAAGGTTAGTGGTGACTAAAAATACTTTGGTGGGGACAGAGAAAATGAGTGATGGCCAAGAGGCAGTGGTAATAAAGAGTGAAAAGAGAGATTCATTGGGTGATTTAAAAGAAACAATTAGAAAATTTTATATTAATGACAGGAGGTAATAAAATGGAAAGAAAATCAAGTGGAGGTCAAATAGAAACAAAGGGATTTTTTAGGGATTCATCAATTCATTATTGGAACAATGTAATGGGTGGAAGTTCAGTCAGAGGCCAAATAGAAAAAGTAATTAGGATTTATGGGAAAAAAGACAGGATTGCATGGTCAGCAAGAACAAAGTTGAATTTTATTCGAGTGGAAGGTAAACCAGGGATGATTCAGTGGAAAAGTCTTGATACTGGAGGTTTGGCTAGTTTGGATATAGATCAAATGGAATCGGCGGCGGTAGAGACTAATGTACAAAGTAATCAGAAAGCCATTATTTTTAGAAAACCAGGCAGAATGACGAAGGGAAAAGATCCTGTGCCCAGGTGGGAGTTTTGGCGGTTTTCCCCCTTGAAACCTAAAAAAGGTTAAGGTACAATAGGAGCACTTGATGCTAAAGCTTCAATTCGGAATGGAAATAATGAAGAAAAATTTACCAAAATACGGGTAGATTTGCGTCCGAATTCAGGCTCCCGCGCAAGCGGGATTTTTTTTGCATTGAGAGTACTTTTAAAAGAGAGCCGCCTTCGTTTCACTTCGGCGTGCCGAGGGGGCCCATAGCTCAGTTGGTTACAGCGCTTCATTTGCAATGAAGAGATCAGGAGTTCGAATCTCCTTGGGTCCACCTGCTGAGTTTTTACCCAAAAATAGGGAAATAATAAATTGTTTTGTTTCCCTTGATTGTGTAAAGCACTTTAACAATCTATTGAATTGATATTTTAAATTTATCTTGGCAACTACACTGAGTTGCTTAAGATATTGAAGTCTTTTAATAAAGCAAATGGCGGATGCCTAGGTGGCTAAAGCCGAAGAAGGACGCAGAAGACGGCGATACTCGTCGGGGAGTTGTCAACAAACGTTGAACCGACGGATTCCGAATGGAGAAATCCCTTCAAGTGAAAGCTTGAGGACTCCGATGTAAATCGGAGAGGTAAGCCGGGGAAGTGAAACATCTCAGTACCCGGAGGAAAATAAATCGAAAGAGATTCCGAGAGTAGCGGTGAGCGAAAACGGAAGAGCCTAAACCCCGCTTATGCGGGGGGTTGCAGGGTTTGGCATAAAGTTTTGAAAAAATAAAAGAAGCTTAAGGAATGAAGCACCACAGAGGGTGAAAGTCCCGTATTTGAAATTCGAGTAAATTCTGGCTGAATACCTAAGTACCGCGATCCACGTGAAATGTCGCGGGAATCTGGGGCGACCAAGCTCCAAGGCTAAATACTTTAGCGGACCGATAGTGAACTAGTACCGTGAGGGAAAGGTGAAAAACACCACAAGTAGTGGAGTGAAATAGATCTGAAACCATTTGCTAACAAACAGACAGGGCCCCGCCGATGCGGGGTGATGTCGTGCCTATTGAAGAATGAGCCCGGGAGTATTTCTAGTCATCGAGTCTAACCCCGCTGTAACGGGGGGAGGCGGAGCGAAAGCGAGTGCGAATAGCGCGAATAGATGCCTGGAGATGACCCGAAGCCGCTTGAGCTAACCTTGAGCAGGGTGAGTGCCGATGGAAGTCGGTATAAGGCCCGCACGGATCAGAGCTGCAAATCTGTCCGATGACTTGAGGTTAGGGGTAATATGCCAATCGAAAGCGGGAATAGCTGGCTCTCTCCGAAATATATTTAGGTATAGCGTCTGATGGTGAATAAGGGGGGTAGAGCTACTGGATGAGTGTTTTGAGCGAAAGCTCAGGCATTTAACCAAACTCCGAATACCCTTGTTTCTAGTCAGGCAGTCAGTCCATCCGGGCTAAGCTGGATTGGGCGAGAGGGAAAGACCCCAGACTCTCAGTTAAGGTCTCTAAATCTATGTTAAGTGGGAAAGGAAGTGGATTGCCTAAGACAGACAGGAGGTTGGCTCAGAAGCAGCCATCCTTTAAAGAAAGCGTAATAGCTCACTGTTCGACCCGTATGGGTCGGCAATCTGCGCCTAAAATGTAAGGAGGCTAAAACATAGTACCGAAACTGGAGGTCCCGACTTGTCGGGACAGTAGGAGAGCGTTGTTAGGGCGGTGAAGGTGGTCCGAAAGGATAGCTGGAGCGCTAACAAGTGAGAATCCGGGCATGAGTAACGAAATTCAGGTGAGAATCCTGGACTCCGAAATATCCAAGGTTTCCGCAGCTACGTTGTTCGACTG
>Ga0116172_10001409_pt1 | contig 22100 bp, 14 predicted proteins | sample AD_UKC083_MetaG_FD_89799 | JGI IMG/M metagenome (GOLD analysis project Ga0116172, IMG submission 89799) | Active sludge microbial communities of municipal wastewater-treating anaerobic digesters from USA - AD_UKC083_MetaG | ecosystem: Engineered > Bioreactor > Anaerobic > Digestate | place: USA... | reverse complement strand
TAGCGGTACTTCGTAGTGCAGAGGATGGCAGGCAGTTATTTGTAATTGAGAAAGCGGATGCATCAAGGCTTAAAGAGACAGGGATCAGGTTTCCGGAGCCTTTTGTAGCAAAAGGCAGAGACGGAGTAACAGACATTTACGGAATTATTATAAGACCGGTTAATTTTGATCCTTCAAGGAAATATCCGGTAATAGAGAGTATTTATGCAGGCCCTCACAGCAGTTCTGTCCCGAAAAGTTTCAGGCCTTTTTACGGAGAGATGAACCAACTGGCAGAGCTTGGATTCATTGTAGTTCAGATAGATGGCATGGGAACTTCCAACCGGTCTAAGGCATTTCATGATGTATGCTGGAAGAATCTTAAGGATGCCGGTTTCCCTGACAGGATACTTTGGCTAAAAGCTGCAGCTAAGAAATATCCTTATATGGATCTTGACAGGGTAGGTATTTATGGAGGTTCTGCGGGCGGCCAGAATGCTGTAGCTGCTTTGCTGTTTCATCCGGATTTTTATAAAGTGGCTGTTGCAGCTTGCGGTTGTCATGATAACAGGATGGGTAAGATATGGTGGAATGAGCAATGGATGGGTTGGCCTGTCGGGGAAGAGTATATAGCCTCGTCAAATGTTGAAAACGCATGGAGGCTGAAAGGAAGACTTCTGCTTATAAACGGAGAACTCGATGATAATGTCGATCCCGCATCAACTGAACAGCTGGTAAATGCTCTGATAAAGGCAGGGAAGGATTTTGAATATGTCTTTATCCCTGGCGCCGGACACATAAGTAATGGTGGTACTTATGGTTCAAGGAAGCGCTGTGATTTTTTTGTGAAGTATCTTCTCGGGGATGATCCTCCTAACTGGAACATGGCAGAGGAATAAAAAAATCAGGTGCGAAAACGAGATAATACTGTCATCTGGGCAATAATAGCCTGCCTTCTCTGGTCTACAGCTTATTCGACAATTAAAATAGGTCTGCAGTATGATTCCCCTCTGCATTTTGCCGGGTTAAGATTTTTGATATCAGGACTTTTGATATTGCCTTTTACAGTCAGATTTTCAGTTTATTTCGCCCTTCTTAAGGAGCACTGGAAATTAGTCTTTTGGGTTACTTTACTGCAGACAATCATGAACTATATACTTTTTTACCTGGGCCTTGATCTTGTTCCGGGTGCGCTTGGCGCTGTAATAGTGGGATCGCAGCCTCTTGTCACAGCTATTGTAGCCTCAATAATGGACAAAAGCGAGAAACTTACAAGGAGGAAGATAGTGACAATAATATGTGGAATCTCAGGCGTGATACTGATAAGTGCCGGCAGGCAGGCTTTTAAGCTTGGCAGCGCTATTGAGCTTCTTGGAGTTTTTATGATCTTTGCCGCCAATATAGCAGTTGCTACAAGCAACGTGTTGATCTCACTCCGAAGCAAAGGCATAAATCCCCTGGTCCTTAGTTCATCAACGCTTCTGATAGGAGGTTTTATAATTTATTTGTTATCACTTGCTTTTGAGGATATACCTGAATGCACAAAGCCTGCCGAGTACTGGATTGTACTTGTCTGGCTTGGTTTTATGGCTGCAGCGGCTTTTTCAATATGGTTCAGACTCCTGCAGAGACCACATGTAAAAGTATCGGATCTTAATTTGTGGAAATTCATAATTCCCGTTGTTGGTGCGATACTGAGCTGGCTGCTTGTTCCCGGTGAAAATCCCGAATGGCTGACGGTCATCGGAATGATAATTATTTCCATATCTTTGATAATGTTCCATAAGAACGGAACGAGAGTCCACACTGGTTAATATGAAAAAAAGATTTCTGGCATTAATTTTTTATTCCTTGTTCTGGCTGTTATTTTTTTTTGTCGCCAGACTTTTCTTTTTCCTTTCACAGTTTAAAGAAACATCGGGGAATACTTTTTCTTCCGTAGCCGGAGCATTCTGGCACGGACTTCAGCTTGATATCTCAGCAACAGGTTATATTCTGGTAATCCCGATGTTGGTGCTTATAACAGGCATTTTTTTCAATAGCGACCGGATAAGGATTTTCATAAAATTGTATTCATACCTTATTTTGTTTATCTGTTCATTGATAATAGTTGCTGATTCATTGCTTTACAAATACTGGGGATTCAGAATGGACCACACTGTTCTGTTTTACCTCAGAACCCCTAAGGAAGTTATTGCATCAGTTACAACAATTCAGATAATTGGAGTAGTATTGGTTGTATTGCTGATATTTATAACATTTCTTCTGTTATACAACAAGTTCATAGATAAGTTTTTCAAAGATTTTGAAAAGATCCGCTTAAGGATACCTGCTTTTCTCTTTTTTTTATTCCTGTTAGCTTCCTTGCTGATTCCTATAAGGGGAGGATTTGGGATTGCTCCTATAAATGCCGGAACAGTGTATTTTAATAAGAACATATTCATTAATCATGCAGCTGTGAATGTGATATGGAATGTGGGCAATTCAGTTTTTAACCGTAAACCAACAACCAATCCGTATTCCTTCATGGATCTTAAGGAAGCTGTAGCAATCAGGGATTCTCTGACTGCAAAATCTTCGGCACCCATGAAGGTTCTTAATAATCAAAGACCTGATATTATGATTGTGGTTCTGGAAAGTTTTGGGAATTCGCTTATAGGCCCACTTGGAGGCGATTCTCTGACAACGCCAAATCTTAACAGCTTGTGCAATGAAGGTGTCCTCTTTACTAATTTCTACGCTTCCGGCAACAGGACAGATAAAGCTATGCCAGCTATCCTCAATGGCTATCCTGCTCAGCCGACTGAATCGATAATGAAGGAGCCGGGTAAAACCCAGAGCCTGCCCGGCATTGTGAAAATCCTGAAAGAAGCAGGATATAATACATCCTTCTGGTATGGCGGAGAGATAAATTTTGCCAATTTTAATTCATTCATAATCAACAATGGTTTCGACCGGATGATAACAATGGATGATTTTGATCCGAAGTTCTATAATTCTAAGTGGGGAGTGCATGATCATATATTCTTAAATACGCTTTCTGATTCGATGAAGAATGTAAGAGAGCCATTTTTTAATGTAATACTGACCTTGTCGAGTCATGAACCTTTCGATGTGCCAATGGAACCAGTCTTTGTGGGCAATGATGATTATACAAAGTTCAGGAATTCAGTATATTACACTGATAAGGCTCTCGGAGCCTTCATTGAAAGTGCAAAAAAGAGTGAATGGTGGAACAATACGCTTGTTATTATAATTGCTGACCATTGCAGGAGAAACTCAGAAGAAGTTTATGTGTACTCAGAGGATATTTTTCGCATACCCATGCTATGGATAGGAGGAGCGGTGAGTTCAAAAGGACTGAAGATAACTAAGACCGGAAGCCAGGTAGATATTCCCCTGACTCTCCTTCATCAGCTTGGATTGGAAGGTGATTTCCCTTTTGGAAAGGATCTTTTGTCAGATGGGTCGGACTCCTTTGCGTTTTATACATTCAATGACGGCTTTGCATTTTTCACAGACAGTTCCGGATATATTTATGATAATGTACTTGGCAATGCTGTTTTGAAAAGCGGAATGGATCCTGAAAGGGCCGGAGATCTCGGCAAAGCTTACCTGCAGGTAAGCTTTGAAGATTTTCTCAACAGATAATTGTAAGAGTTGTTTACAGGAGGGCTGAATATAAAGTTCGCTTAATCAGGAACAGGCTTTTTAAGCCCATAAGGATGTGGTGATTAGCAGTTAAAATTTTCAGAGCATTTCAAGAACGATCTCTTCATCATCCTTTACTTCAAACATTTTACCGTTCTCACATTTAAATCTCCTTGCAGGGAATTTCTTCAGTATGTTGTAATTATGGGTGGCTACAATCACTGCTCTTCCTGTGGTGCTTATATCTTTAAGCAATCTGATTATGCCTTCGGACGTTTCAGGGTCAAGATTGCCTGTCGGTTCATCAGCCAGTATTATATCAGGATCGTTAAGCAATGCTCTTCCAATTACAACTCTCTGCTGTTCTCCTCCTGAAAGCTGATGAGGCATTTTATATCCTTTCAAACCCATTCCGACCTTTTCCAGCACTTCTCCAATTCGTGCATCAATTTCGTTCTTGTTTTTCCATCCGGTTGCTCTAAGAACAAACAGCAGATTGTCGTTTACTGTCCTGTCAGTAAGAAGCTGAAAATCCTGAAAGACTATTCCAAGTTTTCTACGCAGGTAAGGTATTTCTTTTGCTTTAAGCTTCATGAGATTATACCCTGCAACTATACCTGTTCCTGATTTAAGAGGGATATGGGCATTAAGTGTTTTTATTAAACTTGTTTTTCCGCTCCCGACCCTTCCGATAAGATACATAAAATCACCCCTTTTCACACTCAGGTTAACATCTGACAGGACCAGATGATCCTGCTGCCATATAACGCAATCTTTCAATTCAATGATTGTATCCAACGGGAGATTTTCCTGCATTTTCAGAAAGTTTTAAACGCAAAATAATCAAAGAAATGATAATTTAACTTTTGATGTTGATAAAAACAATAATAAAGCCCGGCTGCCAGCGTTTAATAATAGTAATTTTACAACTGATTTTTTAAAAATGAGGCATATTGTATATATCTTATATTAAGGTTATTACATTCATATTTCAGCGAAATCAAATCCTGATCGTTGTTTCGGCTGAAAGTATAAAAAAATAAGTTATGAACAGAAAAAGATTCTTTTTGATCTTCATTATCGTTCTCACATTGCTACCCGCGGGCAGATCACAGTCTCCTTTTACTGTTAAGGAGCTGGGTTCGGATTATCTGAGGGCAATGGATTTATATAACAAGGAAAAATATCCGGCTGCAATAAAGCTTTTTGATTCATATATCAGGAATGAACCAGATAAAGACCTCATTAGTGTAAGCGAAGCTGAGTATTACAGGGCTGCTTCTTCGCTTAACCTTTTCAATCCTGATGGGGAATACAGCATGGTTACATTTATCCGCCGGCATCCTGAAAGCCCGAGGATCAATGATGCATACATGGCTCTTGGAAATTATTTCTATCAGAATAAAAACTACTATAAAGCAGTATCCTATTATGAAAAGGTCAACCGTCAGGAACTGGATCCGGAAGTGCTGGCTGAGTTTTTCTTCAGGAATGGCTACTGCCTGTATATGAGGGGCGATAAACCGAAGGCCCTTCTTATGTTCTCAGAGATCAAGGATATTGATACTGAATACACACCTCCTGCTATTTATTATTATTCGCAGATTGCCTACGAAGAAAAAAATTACCTTACTGCACTGGATGGCTTCAACCGCCTGAAGGATGATGAGTCGTTCGGTAGTATAGTGCCTTTCTATATAGTGCAGATCCTCTACCTTCAGAAGAATTATGACGGCATACTTGAGATAGCTCCTGAACTCCTGAATTCAGCAGGGAAGGAAAGATCAGTTGAATTATACAGGTTCATTGGCGATGCTTATTTTAACAAGGGTAATTACACAGAAGCTCTTCCTTACCTGGAAAAATTCTCAGAAGGGACGAAAATCAGCGGGAGAGAAGATAAATATCAACTCGGGTTCTGTTATTATAAGACAGATGATATCGACAAGGCTATTGCAACGCTTATGGCAATTGAATCAAGATCAGATGAGCTTAGTCAAAATATATGGTATGTCCTTGGCGACTGTTATCTTAAAAAAGGAGATAAAAAACGGGCTCAGCTTGGGTTTGCAGAAGCTTCAAAGCTTAATATGAATGAAAAGATCAGGGAGGATGCTTTATTCAACTATGCCAAGCTTACTTATGAATTGTCATATTCTCCCTTTGGAGAAGCTATTCTCGCTTTTAACCAGTATATAGAGCTTTACCCGGGATCAGAAAGAATCGATGAAGTTTATAACTACCTTGTTTCTACTTATCTGCAGGCAAAGAATTATAAAGCGGCACTTATATCTCTGGATAAGATAAGGAACAAGAGCAGCAAACTTGAAGAGGCTTATCAGCGTGTGTCATTTTTCAGGGGGCTGGAGCTTTTCAACAATATGGAGCTTGAAGCAGCATCCGACATGTTTGACAAATCGCTTGTTTTCGGAAAATATAACGATCAGCTCAGAGCCAGGGCCCTTTACTGGCAGGGGGAAGCTTCCTACAGATTGGGGAAATATGACAATGCCGTGAAAAATTACACTGAGTTTCTCGGAATACCAGGATCATCAAAACTTAGTGAGAATTCAATGGTAAGATACAACCTTGGATATTCCCTATTCAACCTGAATGACTATGCAAATGCCATCACCCATCTGAAAACATTTGAGTCGAATGTGGCAAATGTCAATCCGGAAGTCATGGCTGATGCCAGGAACAGGATAGCGGATTGTTATTTTATAACTACTAATTATAATCAGGCAATTTCGTACTACGACAAGGTTATTGATTATGGCAAGGTTGATGCTGACTATGCAATGTACCAGAAAGGGTTCTGTCTTGGCCTGATGAACAACCAGCGCGGAAAAGCGGATGTCCTTACACTGCTGACCCAGAGATATCCTTTATCGTCATTTGTGTCGGGTGCAATTTTTGAAAGAGGGAGGGCTTATCTTGTAATGGAAGATTACCGTAGGGGTGAGGCTGACTTCAATACGATAATAAACTCCTATAAGGAAACTCAGCTGGCACCCCGCGCAATGGTTCAGCTTGGATTGTTGTATAACAACCTTGGTGAGAACAATAAGGCTATTGAACAGTATAAAAAGGTTATTGAGAACTACAGATCAACGGCTGAAGCAAGGTATGCAATGACAGGCCTGAAGAATGTTTATATCGAAATAAATGATGTTGAATCCTACTTCACTTATGTAAAGAACCAGCAGGGTTCGCCAGACATAAACCTTTCGGAAAAGGATTCATTGCTCTATGCTTCAGGGGAAAACCTCTACATTACCGGTAAATACGACAGGGCTGCAGAGATCTTCAGCAACTATCTCAAGGAGTTTCAATCAGGGATCTTTATGCAGAATGCTCAGTTTTACCTTGCAGAATGCTACAGAATTTCAGGAAAGAAGGATCAGGCTCTTAATCTTTATGTAGCAGTTGCTGATAAGCCGAATAATGAATTTACCGAGCAATCACTCACACTTGCTGCCGATATCTATTATGAACAGGAGGATTACAGTTTTTCTCTTGATTATTACGAACGGCTTGAAAAAGTAGCCGGGAGCTCTGATAAAAAGACCGCTGCTCTCACGGGTCAGCTGAGGTCAGCGTATCAGATGGGAGATGCACAGAAGACTTTAACGGTAGTAGATAAGATAAGCAACACATCAAATATACCTGAGGAACTCTCACGCGAAGCTGTTTTTATGAAAGCTAAAGCAAATTACAGCCTCAATAATTACACTGAAGCCCTGAGCGATTTCCGGAAACTCTCCAGGGAAGTTGTCAGCGCTGAAGGTGCTGAATCAAAATACAGGGTGGCAGAACTTCTTTACAGAGACAACCAGACAGATGAAGCTGAGAAAATTGTAATGGAATTTATCGATCAGAAATCGCCGCACGAATACTGGATGGCTAGTATGTTCATTCTTTTGTCAGATATCAGCATAAGAAAGGGTGATATGCTGCAGGCAAGGGTAACCCTCGAAAGCCTCAGGGATTATTACACTATTAAAGATGACGGGATACTTGACGAAGTACGGGCCAAACTCGAAATTATGAACAAGACCAATTGATAAGAATGCAACATTGTACTTATCAATTATATAACAATTCTTAAGTTAACTGTTTAATTCGGAAAATTGTTTGAAATGAAAAAAACCATAATATTGACACTGTCTCTCTTTCTTGTTGTTTTACAAATGCCGGCACAGACAAAACAGGATGATATGACAAGGGAGGTGACAATATATAATCCCTACAAACCATCATTGCCAGATGTACGTAAGAAAAGCTTCCTGGCTGATATCGACGACACAGTTAAGATATCAAGTGATTTCAACTATGAGATAGCTGCTAATCCGTTTTCTGCAGAATACAATATAAGCCCCATAAAAGCTGCATCACTCCTCCCGGATCCGCTTCCCAAGCTCTATAAGAGCTATATAAAATTCGGGATCGGGAATTATATGACTCCTCTTGCGGAGATCAGTATCACTAATGAGAGATCAAAAAGGGCATCATACGGGGCAACTGCAAGGCACTTTTCTACCAACGGACGTGTTAAGCTTGATAATAAAAAGCGGGTTTTTGCGGGTTATATGGACAATGATGTTTCTCTTTTTGGAAAGAAATTCTTCAGAAGTAACTTGCTCGAAGGATCGGTTGATTTCAGTCAGAAATCACGTTACGCCTATGGTTACGACACAAGCATTGTTGATTATGTGGCAAAAAACAAAGATATACGGCTGAATTATAATAATTTAGGAATAAATGCTTCTTTTTCTTCACTTAACCTTGATTCGGCCGATTTCTCTTATGATTTTGATGTTAGTTATGATATATTCTTTACCGGAAACGACAAAAGCCAGCGTAATCTGGGAATTACCGGTTTAATGTCAAAAAGCTACAAGGGATTTTATATGGGAGGAGGACTTGAGATGGATCATTTTAATCCTTCATCGGCAGTTTTTGATAAATCCAAGTATGTCTTTGCAGTAAGCCCTTTTATCAACAAGAACACCTCATTATGGAATTTCAGGCTAGGTGCCCGGCTACTTTTTGATAAGAATCTGAAACCCGGAGTGGACTTTCATCTCTATCCCGATGTCAGCTTCGGTTTCAATATTGTTCCTTCCTATGTTTCATTCTTTGCAGGACTTAATGGCAAGCTTGAAAAGAACGACCCGGCCAGCGTGATCGGGGTTAATCCATACCTTGCCGGTGACACTACGCTTTTCAGACTGAAAAATACAAGTTATCCTCTTATTATATCAACAGGTATAAAAGGGAACAACGGATTTGGAGGTAATTACATTCTTTCAGCATCATATTCGATAATAAATGACATGCTTTTTTTCTCGAATCTGGTCTGTCCGATAATTCCGGGCCCTGTTGAGCTTGGTAATTTCTTTTTACCACTTTATGATGACGTAGAGGTAATGAATATTCATGGAGAGTTGACAGGCAGGATAGGTGATAAGATCTCATTCAGGGGAAGCGCCAACTGGTATAAATACACACTTACAAAATCTGATTATGCATGGAACAAACCTGACTGGGATGGGACTATAAGCCTCAGGTATAATCTCAGAAATAAGATAATTGCCAGTGCTGATCTTACTGCACTTGGAAAATACAGCCTTGTTGCAGCCAGATATGATGATGTTATTCTTCCTCCTGCTCAGATCACGTTTAATAAACCTGCGCATTTTAATCTTAATATAGGTGCTGAATACAGATATACAAAGATCCTGTCGGTTTGGGCAAAGATCAATAATGTCTCGTTCAATCGTTACTACGAATGGGCATATTATCCTACTCAGCGTTTCTTTTTTATGGCTGGTCTGACATATAGTCTGTAATGCCTGGCTGCAGCCCGGATCCGGAGCTTAATGCTATAGGTTTCTGACACCTTTTTCCTGTTAATTAAAAGGAGGAATTGTGTATAAATTGTATTGCAAAAACATTAAAATGACGTTCTAAAATGTTATATTTGCAGTGACAAATAAAATACATGTTATCAATTGTTTATATCTGACAGGAGGGGGGTGATCTGAAAGGCGGCGGATATAAATATTACCATCCGGTTTTGTTCCCCGAGAGATTTTTATTGTCATCTGATTATGACAAAGGTAAGGTTCCCTGGTATGTCTTGTCAGGAAGATTAAGCAAAGTTTTTTGATTGAAAAGTGAAAAATATGAATGAGAATAATAATAAAGTGAATGAAGGATATGGATACTCTGCATATAGTATCCAGGTGTTGGAAGGCCTTGAAGCCGTAAGGAAAAGACCTGCAATGTATATCGGCGATACAGGCGTAAAAGGATTGCATCATCTTGTTTATGAAGTAATTGATAATTCCATTGATGAAGCGCTCGCCGGATTCTGCAACAGAATTGATCTTGTTATTCATGAAGACAATTCACTAACGGTTACAGATAACGGAAGAGGGATCCCCACAGGGATTATGGAGAAGGAAAAGAAGTCGGCGCTCGAGGTCGTTATGACAGTTTTGCATGCAGGGGGGAAGTTTGACAAAGGTTCCTATAAAGTATCCGGCGGACTGCATGGAGTGGGTGTGTCTTGTGTTAATGCACTCTCATCGCACCTTTCTGTTGTTGTGATGAGGGAAGGAAAGATATACCGCCAGGGCTATGAAAAAGGAAAAGCGGTGACAGAGGTGCAGGTAATTGGAGAAACTGATAAATCAGGAACTTCGATTACATTCAAGCCTGATAATACTATTTTTGCAACACCTGAATTCAATTTTGATATTCTCGTAACACGCCTGAGGGAGCTGGCATTCCTTAATAAGGGAATACGCCTTACAATTAAGGATATGCGTGAGCAGGGCGAGAACGGGAATGGCGATAAACATCGTTACAAAGAATTTATTTCCGAACATGGCCTGAGGGAATTTGTCGAGTATCTTGATGCAAACAGGGAACGAATAACCGAGAAAGCTATCCATATAGTATGGGACAAAACTGATATACCCGTAGAGATATCACTTCAGTATAATAATTCATTCTCTGAAAATGTACATTCCTATGTAAACAATATAAATACAATTGAAGGCGGAACACATCTTGCAGGTTTCCGGAGAGGTCTTACAAGAACTCTTAAGAAATATGCTGAGGATTCAGGAGCTACATCCAAACTGAAATTTGATATCAATGGTGATGATTTTCGTGAAGGACTGACCGCAATAATCTCTGTTAAAGTTGCCGAACCTCAGTTTGAAGGCCAGACTAAAACAAAGCTTGGTAATTCGGAGGTAATAGGAGCTGTCGATCAGGCTGTAAGCACTATGCTTACAAACTATCTTGAAGAAAACCCGAAGGATGCAAAGACAATTGTTCAGAAAGTGATCCTCGCCGCTACTGCCCGCCATGCAGCCCGGAAAGCACGGGAGCTTGTTCAACGCAAAAATGAATTCTCAGGCTCTGGATTGCCTGGGAAACTGGCCGATTGCGCTGACAGGGATCCTGAAAATTGCGAGATCTTTCTCGTAGAGGGCGATTCGGCAGGTGGAACAGCCAAACAGGGGCGCGACAGGAAGTTCCAGGCAATACTGCCTCTCCGCGGAAAAATCCTCAATGTGGAGAAAGCAATGCTCCACCGTATCTATGAAAGCGAAGAGATAAAGAACATCTTCACTGCACTTGGTGTTAACATAGGAACGGATGAAGACAGCAAAGCACTGGACCTGTCAGGCTTGAGATATCATAAAGTCATTATAATGACAGATGCTGACGTTGATGGTTCGCATATAACAACACTTATTATGACATTCTTTTTCAGGTATATGCAAGATCTTATCAAACGTGGCTACCTGTTTATAGCAACACCTCCACTTTATCTTGTGAAGAAAGGAAAAAATGAACGTTACTGCTGGTCTGAGGAAGAACGCGAAGCTGCTATAATGGAGATAGGGCAGGGTAAGGATGCATCAGTTTCAGTTCAGCGTTATAAAGGTTTGGGTGAAATGAATGCCAATCAGCTGTGGGAGACTACAATGAACCCTGAAACAAGAACTTTGCGACAGGTTACAATAGAAAGTGCAGCTGAAGCCGATCATATATTTTCCATGCTTATGGGCGATGAAGTGCCTCCAAGAAGAGAATTCATTGAGACACACGCCAGATATGCTAGAATAGACGCCTGACAGCAGAATAAGTTTTTTTCAGTACACCATATCCAAAGAAATTCCTTCTTACCTGGATGGCGTTACTTTGGCATATTTCACTGCAACAGAAACATCTGATGCATTTATTGTCAGTCAGTACAACCCAGTTCTTTTTTACAGGATGCATTGCCAAAGCATTCATTGAACATATTTTTATGCATTCCCTGCATCCTATACATTTATCATGAATAAAGACAGGCTTTACCTGAAGTGATCTCACGGAACGTAACCTGTGCATAAGGAAACGGACAACAACATTCCCATTACTGGCGTGAGCTATCCTCTTGAAATTCTTCATAATAAGCGATTCAAGCGGCGGCCCGTCATATTCAATGTCTTTCTCTTCTTTAAGCCATACTCCTCTGCTGAGAGCTATTGAATTTGTAGGCACAATCATCGGATCATAATCTACAATTTTACAGGCTGTTATATCGACAGCAAGTGGGTTTGTTGAACCGATCAGCACCCCGGTGTTTACAGGCGTCCCCTGGCCCGGACCTTCTCCTTCCATACCCATAATGCCGTCCATCAGGTAGAATCCCGGTGCTACAGCTATATTGAGGTCGATAAGAAAAGCTGAGAAACTATCCCTGTCGGAATGTATAGCATGCTGCTTTGTCTTCACAAAGCCTGGGACAAGACCAAGAGAATTTTTTACAGCCCCGGTGAAATATGTCAGTTGATGAGTTTTTAATTTTGGAAGTGAAATAATAATATCAGCTTCCTTTGCAGCAGACGCTATTTTTATCTTTCTTGAGCCAAGAGATATATCTGTCTGATCCTTCATGAAATCGATCCATTTGGCTCCTGTTTTCTGACACACCTGATAGATCCCGGATTTTTCGCTTTTAAAGCCACGGAAATGGATTCCAGGTGAATCGCCTACAATAACAGTAGCATTTCTCTCCTGAAGGAACTTTATCATCGCTTCTACAACAACCGGATGGGTTGTGACACATTTAGCAGGATCGCAATCAATGAGGACATTTGGTTTCAGAAGTACTTTTTTATTGCTGACATCAGGACCATCAGACCGGGTGTATATTTCCGAAATAAGCCTGTATACTTCATCAGGATCATATTCCCTGCAGTTTCTGACAATGACCTTTGAATTCATGTTTTATAAAAACTGCAAATATAATCTTAAGTTCAAAATACGATACAGGATATTATCCGTTCGTAATAATATCTTTCAGAATCTCTTCAATATTGCTTATAAGGGTTCTGGAGGGGCCGCTGTAATTATTTACTAAAATGCAGAAGACCAGGTTCCTGCCTGACAAAGTTGTAAGGTATCCTGCATATCCCCTTACTCTTGTCATAGATCCGCTTTTGGCTTTAAGTGTGTTTGAGAAAAGCGGATCCCTGAAGTAATTGCGCATAGTTCCTTCTTTGCCAGGGTCGGGGAAAGATGCAATAAAATCATCATAATAAGGGCTCTCTTTTTTCATATAACGCAGGATTTCAACTATCTGTTCAGAACTAACGGCGTTCAGCGGCGATAATCCGCTTCCATCTTCCATAAAAAGCCCCCCGCTGAAAATGTCTTTTTCTTTTAAAAAGTTCATAATTACAGATAAGCCTTCTTGTGTACTCCCGTTATCATGAAATGTTCTGCCAAGCTCTTTCACAAGATGTTCGGCATAAAGATTTACACTTTCATGATTAAGAATCCTTATTATATCTTTCAAAAGCGGCGATGTTATTTCGTTAACGGCAGTAAAACCAGTCGGCGGAATCTGTGTCATTCTTGCTGTTGCCGGCTTTCCTGATATCCTGATACCGGCATTTCTTAGTTTACTGTCAATAATCCTGGCCATCAGCAGGGGAGGATCAGGGATTGCAGCTTTTAAAATGAAATCTTCAGAACCCTCTGGTATAATTCCTTCAAGCGAACCCGTTTCGGTATATGGCGCTGCAAAAACAAAACCTTTATCCTGCTTTCCGCTTGCAGTAAGCCTGTTTGCAAGTTCATACCGGCACTCTTCAGGAAATATGGCTGTTATCATAGGAGGGCGGGAATTGTCTTTAGTATTGAAGCGGATAAAGTATGTATTATCAAAGACAGAAAGTCCATAGGCTCCGGCACCATAGTAATTGCCTGCGTCTTCCCAGAGCCATTTTGAAGGAACAGGCATGTAATCAAAATATGAATCGTCAGTGATAACCTGTCCATTTATTCTTTTGATCCCGGTCTTATTTATCGCTGCAACCCATTTCTCAGCAAATCCTTTATAATGCTCATTGAAATTTTCCGATCCGAGAACTGGATCACCGCCCCCTTTTATGATTATGTTACCGTTTAACTCCCCTGATCCGGGTGAAAATTTTCCCGAGTATCCGATTATTGTTTTGAATGTATGATCCGGGCCAAGCATCTCAAGGGCAACTGCCGATGTGATGATTTTCAGTACTGATCCGGGGATAAGGCTAGTGCCAGGCTTGTTCTCAAAGACTGTCGCACCGCTTTCTGCATCCTTCACACAGAAAGATATTACAGCATGATTCATGGTACTGTCAGTGATGAAGCTGGCAAATGGTACTTCCTGTGAATAAGCAGATGTTATATAAAAAAAGAGGATTACGGATAATAACTTTCTTTTCATGCTGTCTTCTCTTTGTTGATTTCCTTTGTTGACAGAAGGCCGCATGCTGCACCAATATCCTCACCTCTTGATTTTCTGACTGTCGCCAGGATGCCTTTTTTGTTCAGAGCATCCCTGAACAGCTCAGCTTCCTGCAGTGAGGGACTAATAAAAACAGATCCTGGTATCTTGTGGAAGCGGATTATATTCATCCGGCATTTAATCCCGTTGAGTAAACGTGCCAGCTCTTTGACATGACCAGCTGAATCATTGATTCCCTTAAATAAGATATATTCAAATGAGATCCTCCTCTGATTGTTTATATCAGCAGCCTGTATTAAATCAATTATCTCTCTTATGTTGTTTGTTTTCTGGATAGGCATCAACTGGCTTCTTTCCTCATCAAATGGTGAGTGCAGACTAACTGCAAGGTGGCAGCGGCTTTTTTCCAGGAATTCCCTGATATTCTTTTTCAGCCCGATAGTGCTTACAGTTATTCTTGTCGGACTCCAGCCATAACCCCATGAACTTGTAAGTATATCGAGGCTTTTCAGTACTTCATCCAGGTTATCCAGTGGTTCGCCCATTCCCATAAAGACAATATTGGTGAGTTTCCTGAATTCAGGGATGCTTCTGAACTGATTAAGTATCTCATTCGATGACAGATTACCCTGGAATCCCTGTTTGCCTGTCAGACAAAATATACAGCCCATTTTGCAACCGGCCTGACATGAAAGACATATAGTAGCACGGTTATCTTCAGGTATATATGCTGTTTCTATATATTTGTTGTTAAGCACTTTGAAGAGATATTTCCTGGTGCCGTCACTGCTTGAGGCTTCACTGACCGGAGGGGAAAGGCCTGTTTCATAACTTCCGGAGAGAAGATCTCTTGTCTTTTTTGACAGGTTGCTCATTTCTCCAATTTCTGTTATCTCCTTTTTATACAACCAGTCAGCTATCTGTCTTGCTGCATAACCGGGAAGCCTAATCCGCTTTGTCAGAACTATCAGTTCATCCAATGTTTTTCCGAATAGTTTTTCCTTTTCCATAACACTTTCTCATGGCCTTGGTAATGCAAACATTTAATAGCCAATGGCTTATGTGGAAAATAAGGGAATTGATTTTCCTGCAGATCTCGCCGGTAAATGCAGATTAACTCATTGCTCATCATTCATCTCCAGCCATTCTCCCTCAAACACGAAAGCAGCCGGTCCTGTAAGCCAAATATCGGTAATCTTTTTGTCGCTTATTTTAAAATCAACTTTAAGATTTCCGCCTCTTGCTTTTACATCGATTGAGTTAGTGTCAAAATGTCCTTTTAACACTGCAGCAATGGCAGAAGCGGTTATTCCAGTGCCACAGGCAAGGGTCTCATCTTCAACCCCGCGTTCAAAAGTCCTTATTGACAGGCCATTTTTAAGGACCTTTACAAAGTTTACATTTGTGCCTCCGGGAGCAAAATCGGCAGACCAGCGGATTCTTTTACCTTCCTCAAATACGTTTAGATTGTCAATTTCTTCCATGAACAGGACATAATGAGGTGAACCTGTATCTATAAAGTAGTTTCCCCTGATTAGTTTGTATTCGTTTATGTTTCCCATCTGGAGCCTTACGATTCCGTTGTCAACTGAGGCCTGATGCAAACCATCATAAGCCATGAATTTCTGTTTTGAGTCCGCTATGTCATGTTTAAAAGTAAAATGAGCGACACATCTTCCACCGTTGCCGCACATTGAGCCAAGCTTGCCATCGGAATTGAAATATTTCATTTCATAATCAGCTTCTTTTGAATATGACACAAGGATCAGTCCGTCAGCACCTATGCCAAAACGGCGGTCACACATCCTGTTAATAAGTTCTGAGTTTTCAGGATTAAAGTTGCCGTCCCGATTGTCTATAATAATGAAATCATTACCAGCACCCTGGTATTTGTTAAAATGGATACTCATCATAGTTAAAGTGTTGTTAAATCAATATATAATATTGAGGATCATATTAAAAATGCATGATCTTTGTAATATATACAATTATTTAAAATGCTTATAAAGATATAAATCTTTTGTCAAGGCATATATTTGATATCCCTTGACAAAACAAAAGGTACAAAAAATAAAACATTATAATTTACAATTATGAAAGGCAAAAATTTATTAGGAGGATTGCTGATAGCTGTTGCAGGAGCAGCTATTACGCTATTGATTTATACGAAATTTGTTCAGAAGCCCGTTACTGTTGTGGAGAGAGACAGTTCAACTGCGGTTCTGGCTGATGGAAAGCCATTTCTGACATCTTTTCAGCTGGGCGAGGGGCAGATTGATTTCACTTATGCTGCAGAGCAGACTGTTCATGCAGTTGTTCACGTAAGGACAAAGTCAATGGTGAAACAGCCTGACAATCCTTTCATGGAATGGTGGTTTGGTGACCGTTACAGTAATCAGCCCAGAGAACGGCAGGGCTTCGGATCAGGTGTCATTATTTCCGAGGATGGTTATATTGTGACCAATAACCATGTAATTGAGGATGCTGAAAACATTGAAGTGAAGTTGAATGATAATAGAATTTTATCGGCAGAAGTTATCGGACGGGATCCCACTACCGACATAGCTCTTCTGAAGGTCAATGTTAATAACCTTCAGTATCTCAGATGGGGTGATTCCGAGAAGCTGAAAGTTGGGGAATGGGTACTTGCAGTAGGAAATCCCTTTACGCTTGGAACAACTGTGACGGCAGGTATTGTAAGTGCCAAGGGCAGGAACCTTGATATTCTTGAAGGCGAATATCGCATCGAATCATTTATTCAGACCGATGCAGCTCTGAATTCCGGGAACAGCGGGGGAGCTCTTGTTGACACAAAGGGATTGCTTGTAGGTATCACATCGGCAATTTATTCTCCCAGTGGCGCTTATGCCGGAAACTCATTTGCAATACCTGTGAGCATTGTAAAGAAGGTTGTTGATGATCTGAAGGAATATGGAGAAGTTCAGCGGGCAATAATTGGTGTTCTCATTACTGATATGACATCTGAAGAGGCTAAAAAGCTGAATATGAAAGAGGTTAAAGGAGCTCTCGTTTCAAAGGTTTATGACGGCGGCGCTGCAGCTGAGGCAAACTTGAAGGAAAACGATGTGATACTTAAGATAGCCGAAGTGCCAGTTAATACCTCTGCCGAACTGCAGGAGCAGGTAGCTAAATACCGTCCGGGCGACAAGATATCTATTACCTACTTAAGAGCTGGTAAGGAATTCACTGTCCCTGTTATCTTAAAGAACATAGCAGGGAACACAAATGTTGTTACCCGCGGCATGACAGGAATGGAAGTATTCGGAGCTAGGCTTGAAGGACTTTCTTCAAAGGAAAAGAGATCATATAAACTCGAAAACGGTGTCAGGATTGTGGAATTGGGTGAAGGATTGTTCAAGGACATAGGATTGAGAAGCGGAACCATTATTACAACTATTAATGGCAAAAAAGTGAATAATTCAGCTGATGTAAGAAGTGCCATAGGGGGCGGAGAAAGTTCGCTTAAGACGATTGAGGGATATACTCCTGATGGCAGGTTCTTCAGCTATAGATTCGGCAACTGACAGAGTCAATAAATAAACCATTGTAATTCAGAGGGTTATCCAATAGCCCTCTTTTTTACGACATACATTATTTTATTTTGTGAATATTAATTATTGTATTAACTTTGCGCAAATTTTTACAGTAGGATGAGACAACTAAAGATTACCAAATCCATAACAAACAGAGAGAGTGCTTCATTAGATAAATATCTGCAGGAAATTGGTAAAGAAGAGTTGATTTCGGTGGAAGAAGAAGTTGAATTGGCTCAACGTATTAAGAAGGGCGATAGAAACGCGCTTGAAAAACTCACTAAAGCAAATTTACGTTTTGTTGTTTCAGTAGCAAAACAATATCAAAATCAGGGGCTTAGTCTTCCTGACCTGATAAATGAAGGCAATCTTGGCCTGATAAAAGCTGCTGAAAAATTCGATGAAACAAGAGGATTCAAGTTTATCTCATATGCTGTTTGGTGGATCAGACAATCAATACTTCAGGCACTGGCTGAACAATCCAGAATAGTCAGACTGCCTCTTAACCAGGTCGGCTCATTAAATAAGATCAATAAAGCTTTCTCTAAGTTCGAGCAGGAGTATGAGCGTACTCCTTCTCCCGAAGAGCTTGCTGAAGTTCTTGAACTGCCTAAGGAGAAGATAACAGATACTCTTAAGGTTGCGGGTCGTCACGTTTCGGTTGATGCTCCTTTTATTGAAGGAGAAGACAACAGCCTGCTTGACGTGCTTACAAATACCGACTCTCCGGTCGCTGATAAGCTTCTTATGGACGAATCTCTTTCAAGAGAAATTTACAGAGCCCTTGCTACTCTTACTGAAAGGGAAAGGGATATTATCAGGTTCTTTTTCGGAATAGGCTGTCAGGAGATGACTCTCGAAGAAATAGGAGAGAAGTTTGGTCTTACACGAGAAAGAGTCCGGCAGATAAAGGAAAAAGCAATAAGACGTTTAAGACATACCTCAAGAAGCAAATTACTGAAGGGTTATTTAGGTTGATTTTTTAAGTTTTATGGTTTAAGAAAGGTGTCCTGCAACGACACCTTTTTTCTTTTGGCTTTCTTAAGTTGTTTGTTCATTCACTTTAATAACTTTGTTCGTTCATTCCTTAATTACTTCGTATAATGAATTTCAAGCTGACATCGGATTTCGTTCCTACAGGTGATCAGCCTGACGCTATTGAACAGCTTGTTGATGGTTTACAAAAAGGAACCAGGTACCAGACATTGCTTGGAGTGACAGGTTCGGGAAAGACTTTTACAATCGCAAACGTGATCGAAAAAGTAAACAGGCCTGTTCTTGTCCTCAGTCATAATAAAACCCTCGCTGCCCAACTTTATGGGGAGTTCAGACAGTTCTTCCCGGAGAACAGCGTTGAATATTTTGTGTCTTATTATGACTATTACCAGCCGGAAGCATATCTGCCTGTAACTGATACTTATATTGAAAAAGATCTTTCGATTAATAAAGACATTGAGAAACTTCGCCTGAGTGCAACGTCTTCCCTTCTTTCGGGCAGACGGGATGTTATTGTGGTCTCATCTGTTTCCTGCCTGTACGGAATAGGAAATCCCGAAGATTTTCAATCAAATACAGTGCATGTGACAAAAGGACGGAGCATGGGCAGAAACCAGTTTCTCAGAAAGCTCGTTGACAGCCTCTATTCAAGGAATGAACTGGAATTCAGGCATGGTACATTCAGGGTACGTGGCGATACTGTTGATATTTACCCTGCTTATGCTGATATAGGGATACGTATAATTTTTTTTGGTGATGTTGTTGAAGAGATAAGCACATTTGATCCGATTGAAGGCAATAGAATAAATGATCTTGATGAGTATATTATTTATCCTGCAAATATCTTTGTTACAACCCGCGAAAGAATAAACCAGGCAATATCAGAAATTCAGGAAGATCTTGTACGGCAGGTGATATATTTTAATGACATAGGGAAAAAGGAAGAGGCAAGAAGGCTTGAACAGAGAGTCTCTTATGATCTTGAGATGATAAAGGAGTTGGGATATTGCAGTGGTATAGAGAACTATTCCCGTTATTTTGACGGGCGAAAATCAGGTGCCAGACCTTTCTGTCTGCTTGATTATTTCCCCGATGATTTCATTACTATTATTGATGAGAGTCATGTGAGCATACCTCAGATAAGAGGTATGTATGGAGGAGATCACTCCCGGAAGCAGACTCTTGTTGAATATGGTTTCCGGCTCCCTGCAGCACTTGATAACAGACCATTGAGGATAGAGGAATTTGAATCGCTAACGGGGCAATTGATATTTGTAAGCGCCACTCCTGCCGATTATGAACTTGAAAAGAGTGAGGGCGTCTTTGTTGATCAGGTAATCCGGCCTACCGGCCTGCTTGATCCTCCAATAGAGGTCCGGCCCAGCCTTAATCAGATAGACGACCTGATGAAAGAAATACGGGAGCGGACTCAGGCAGGTGAAAGGACACTTGTTACTACAATAACAAAAAGAATGGCTGAAGAGCTTACATCTTATCTTCTTCGTTTTGATATCAGATGCCGCTATATACATTCCGATATTGATACTATTGAAAGGATCGAGATAATGGAAGGTTTAAGGACAGGAGATTTTGATGTGCTTGTAGGTGTAAATCTTCTCAGGGAGGGTCTTGATCTTCCGGAAGTATCACTTGTGGCAATTCTCGATGCTGATAAGGAGGGATTCCTGAGATCGGCACGGTCTCTTACACAGACAGCCGGAAGAGCTGCCCGCAATATTAACGGGAGAGTAATAATGTATGCAGATACGATAACAGGGAGCATGAAAATGACAATAGATGAAACGAACAGGAGAAGAGATAAGCAACTGAAATATAATGAGGAGAAGGGTATTACTCCTGCTCAGATTGTCAGGAAGACCGGAACTATCCTTGCCGGTTTAAGTAAAAAAGGCATTGCTATGAAAGCTTATGTTGAACCTGAGCGTGCAGACATTGCTGCTGATCCTGTTGTCAGGTATATGAATACGGAAGCTCTTCAGAAAGCAATGGAACAGGCTCGCAATAATATGGAAAAGGCAGCTTCAGAACTTGACTTTATTAAAGCTGCCAAATATCGTGACGAAATGGCGGCGTTTCAGGAACTTATAGTAAGCAGATCGAGCTGAAAAGCCTGCAATATTTTTCTTATACTATTTCCTGACAGCTTTCCAGTTCCACTTGTTAGATGCGTTGGAAGCTGTTCCGGTCATGTTGTTCCCATCAACCTTGGCCTGATATTTTGTAGTGCCCAAAGTGAAAACTATCTCGTTTCCATTAAGCCTGCCATCTGAAACTGCTGTTGTTTGTCCGTTTGAAGTGAATGTTCCGCGAACGAATTGAAAATCCTGGGAAAGTGAAAGTTCGTCATTTCCAATTCTCCATGTGCCTTCAACCTTGGCGGGTATGATCCACAAGAGAGCTGTGTTCCAGCTGTTCCAGTTATCAACGGTATTAACCTCAATATCAGGTTCCCATTCACCCATTGTGAAAGTATTTGAAACGATTCTTGTTCCTGGTTTAAGATCCAGCAGCTTTGGCCTGAGTCTGAGATTGATTTCCGGCAAAAGGAACATTGTTATAACTGTTGCTTTTGACAGATCAGCCTGGAAGAGATCTCCTTCAATGAACTGGGCCCTGGAGCCAACACCTGCCTGCTCGGCATTTCTTCTTGAAAGTGCCACCATGTCAGGATTGAACTCAACGCCAGTAGCCTGAGCCCCGATTTTGGCAGCTGAAATAACTGTCCGGCCGTCACCTGAACCAAGGTCAATAAGAACATCCTTTGGTGTAACTTTTGCTATTGAAAGCATTGTGTCAACAAGTTCCTGAGGGGTTGGCACCCAGACGACATCTTTTCCCCTTTGACCGACTTGCGGAACATAGGTGTTGTCTGAGTTGTCCTGTGAATGCAGGAGTGATAACGAAAAAGTAAAAAATGTAATAACTAATAGTCCCTTTATGTAACTCAGTGATTTCATTTTATCAAAATTAATTGTTTCACAAAAAAAAGAATTATCGAATTTAGAATTTAATTTTCAAATTTCGGATATATTTTGCAATTAATTTGCAATGGATATGAATGATGTCAGTCCGGGAAATCCCATACCGGG
>Ga0116172_10001408_pt1 | contig 22101 bp, 16 predicted proteins | sample AD_UKC083_MetaG_FD_89799 | JGI IMG/M metagenome (GOLD analysis project Ga0116172, IMG submission 89799) | Active sludge microbial communities of municipal wastewater-treating anaerobic digesters from USA - AD_UKC083_MetaG | ecosystem: Engineered > Bioreactor > Anaerobic > Digestate | place: USA... | reverse complement strand
TGGATCCGGGCCCTATTCCCACCTTAATGGCGTCGGCCCCATGTTCCACAAGGGCTTTGGCTCCGGCTCCGGTGGCAACGTTTCCCGCCACAATATCAAGTTCGGGGAATGCTTCTTTCGCTTTCCGGAGGGTTTGTAATACGCGGGAAGAATGACCGTGGGCCGTGTCAATGACAACGGCATCGATATCTACCGAGACAAGTCTTTCTATATTCCCGAGGGTGTCTGAGGTAACGCCCACAGCGGCCGCCGCGCGGAGACGGCCTTTGGAATCCTTACTTGCTCTTGGATTGTCTTTTATTTTTGTAATGTCCTTATAGGTAAACAGCCCGATAAGCCTGTTGTTTTTGTCTACCACGGGCAGTTTTTCAATCTTATGTATCTTGAGCAGGTTGGTAGCCGTAGGCAGATCGGCCCCGTCACGTACCGTGATAAGGTTCTCTTTTGTCATGACCTCATAAATGGGCGTGTTCATTGCTTCTACAAAGCGAAGGTCCCTGTTGGTCACAATGCCTGTAAGCCGGTGTTTTTCGTCAATGACCGGTATCCCGCCAATATGGTTTTCCGTCATAAGTTTAATGGCGTCACCCACCATGGCGTCAGGGCGGATTACAATGGGGTCGAGAATCATTCCGTTTTCTGAGCGTTTTACTTTACGCACATGCTCCATTTGCTGCTCAATGGACATGTTTTTGTGTATGACGCCAATACCGCCTTCCCTTGCTATGGCAATGGCCAGGGTCGAATCGGTAACCGTGTCCATGGCAGAGGAAACGATGGGTGCGCTCAATGGAATATGCCTTGAAAACCGGGTGCTTAGCTCAACATCTCTGGGGAGCACATCCGATGCGGCGGGGAGCAGCAATACATCGTCAAAGGTGAGTCCCTCAATAACGATACGGTTGTAAGACGCTTTCATGACTAAAGATTTTATCTTACAAATATACATTTTATTACCTTTGTACCTATGAAAAAAGTAAAGGTCGGGTTATTGGCCAGGGTGGGAATCGCCATTGTTTCAGGTATTTTATGCGGTCTTTTTTTCCCGGAATGGGCGGTGCGTATTTTTCTCACATTTAATTCGCTGTTTGGCAGTTTTCTTGATTTTGTGGTTCCGCTTATTATCCTGGGGCTTGTTGCACCCGGTATAGCCGAGCTGGGCAGGGGAGCCGGAAAAATGCTGGCTGTCACGCTGCTGATCGCTTACGCATCTACACTGTTCAGCGGTTTTCTTGCCTATTTCTCCTGCGACGCCGTATATCCTTTTTTATTGGAAAATGTATCGGCCGAGGCATCGGGACTTCTTGCCGGCAATACCCGGGCGACAGGTGTTGCTCCTTTCTTTATCCTGCCTTTACCTCCGCTTTTTGGAGTGATGTCCGCTCTTGTTTTTGCTTTTATGCTGGGAATCGGCCTTACGCTCATCCCGGGACAGGAAACCCTCAAAAATACCCTGTTTGATTTCCGGGAAATAGTAAACAAGACCATTTCCGGAGTAATCATTCCTCTGTTGCCCGTCTTTATTTTCGGCATTTTTTTAAAAATGACCTATGAGGGGCAGGTAGCACAGGTGCTTGGCGTATTTCTGAAAATCATACTGCTTATTTTCGTGCTCACGATTATTCTGTTGCTTGTCCAGTTTTTTATTGCCGGTGCCGTTGGCCGCCAAAATCCGTTTAAACTGCTTAAAACCATGCTGACGGCCTATGTTACGGCATTGGGAACGCAATCGTCGGCCGCTACCATTCCCGTGACCCTGCAACAGGCTGTAAAATGCGGAGTGACTCCAAAGGTGGCAGGATCTGTGATTCCTCTCTGTGCCACGGTCCATCTGGCCGGAAGTATGCTTAAGATCACCGCATGCGCCATGGCCGTGATGATCATGCTCAACGTTCCCTATTCTTTAGCCCAGTTTACCGGATTCATATTTCTACTGGGTATCACTATGGTAGCAGCCCCCGGTGTTCCCGGCGGTGCCATAATGGCTGCTATTGGGGTATTGCAGTCTGTGCTCGGGTTCGGGACCGAGGCCATTGGCCTTATGGTGGCCTTATATATTGCCATGGACAGCTTTGGAACGGCATGTAATGTGACAGGTGACGGGGCTATTGCCGTAATTGTGGATAAGATATATGCGTAAGATCACTGTTTTTTGCGGATCCTCGTCCGGGACCGATGAGTCATTGCACGAAAAAGCCAGGGAACTGGGACATATGCTGGCTGTGCGGAGTATTGGACTGTTATACGGAGGGACGCGTATTGGCATCATGGGAATGTTGGCCGACAGCGTCCTGGCCAACGGAGGTGTGGCAGAAGGTGTTATTCCTTCTGTAATAGAAGAAAGAAAAATTGCACATACCCGCTTAACACGGCTGATGCTGGTGAATACTATAGAAGACAGAAAAAAACACCTGATAGAAGATGGTGATGCTATTCTGGCTTTCCCGGGAAGTTACGGCACATTGGATGAGTTGTTTAATGCCCTCGTACTCAAGCAGCTCGGCAAAATGGAAAAACCTGTTATCCTGCTTAACCTGAACGGGTTTTATGATTTTCTTATAAAACAGCTGGATGTGATGGTATCCAAAGGATTTATGCGCGCAGAATACCGGAACCTTCTAAAAACAGTTAACAACCTGGAGGAGCTTGCTCCTTTTCTCGACCAATATACCGGGCTCCCTGGAACGTGTCCCGTTCCTCAAGACGGACATCCAGCAATCTGAGAATTTCTACATTCCGGATAAGTCCCCAGGGACAGTTGTTTACAAACCTCGGAGGTACTTCTCCCACAATCCGTTCGACATATATTTCGGGATTCAGAAGTTCCAGAAAGTCGATAACAAAATCTATATATTCGTTTAGCGAAAAAGTTACAAAATCACCGGGCTGTGAGGCGAATTCTTTTTCTATGGCAGTCCCTTTTACAATCTGCAGTTGATGCAGTTTGAGGCTTGTAACGGGCAAGCCGGACAGGATCTGCGCCTGTTCCAGCATCTGTACACGTGTCTCGCCCGGGAGACCAAAGATTATGTGGATTCCGGTATGAAGCCCTCTCTCCGCGGTCCGGATGATCATATCCCTGGCCTGTTCCCATGTGTGGCCCCGGTTAATACGGCGGAGCGTTTTGTTATAACACGATTCAACCCCGTATTCCAGCATTACTATTTTTTCTTGGGAGAGACGGGCAAAATAATCCAGTTTTTGGTTATCCATACAGTCGGGCCTGGTGCCCACAACAATGCCGGCTATCCGCGGGTCTTCCAACGCAGGACGGTATATTTCCTTTAAGCGTTCCAGGGGTGCATGTGTGTTGCTGAATGGTTGAAAATAAGCAAGATAACCTCCTGCGCGACGATATCTGACCCGATGGAATTCTATGCCTTCGTCTATCTGCTGTGTGATGCTTTTGTCCGGAGTGCTGTATCCGGGATGGAAAGCCCGGTTATCACAATACGTGCAACCACCGGCACCCACCGTCCCGTCCCGGTTTGGACAGGAAAAACCGGCGTCTATCACCACCTTTTGCAGGCGTGTACCGTATTTGCGGATAAAATAACCTGTGAAAGATCTGTAACGTTGCATCCGACAAAGATAGGACAAATTGAATGGTTTGTCATATCAAAGATTTCACGTAAATTTGCAGGATATGAAAAAGTTGATTTATTCTCTTTTTGCGTTCACGTTAATATGGACACTTACAGGCTGTAACTCCGGTAAAACGCTTGAACAGCTGGAAGTCATTTCCGGCAATATGAAGACAGCTTTGGCCCCCGACCGGCGGGAAAAAGTGTATGAAGTCACCTTTGAAAAATCCCGCGGCTCACGCACTTTTGTGGCCAAAGGGGTGACAACAGAGAAAGAAACCGGCCCGGCTCTTGTTGCGGCGGCAAAATCACAGGAAATAACCCTTACTGACAGTATAATTGTATTGCCTGATCCCTCACTGGGATCCGCAACATACGGAGTTACTGCACTTTCTGTGGCCAACCTCAGGTATCAGCCAGATTATGCATCTGAATCGGCGACGCAGACCATTATGGGAATGCCTCTCCGGATACTTGAGACCAAAGGGGGATGGACCCGTGTTGTCACTCCGGAAGGATACGTGGCATGGCTTACTTCAAAGAGCGTGAAAGAAATGGATAAAGAGGCCTATGAAAGCTGGATGGCCGCACCCAAAGTGATCATTAATAAACACTATGCCTTATTCAGGGAAGAGGCCTTGCCCGGAGCGCAGGTTGTTTCGGACGGAGTATGGGGAAACATTGTGGAGTTGGAAGGCCAGACTCCCGCCTGGTACCGGGTAAAACTCCCCAACGGCAAAACGGCCTGTGTGTCAAAATTCGATGCTCAGCCCCTTGATTCCTGGCTGGCTTCGCGCAATCCCATGCCAGAAGAGATCATTTCCACTGCCATGCAGTTCCTTGGATTCCCGTATCAATGGGCCGGCACTTCAGTAAAAGCAATGGACTGTAGCGGTTTGGTCAAAACCACATTTTATCTGAACGGGATTATTCTGTTGCGCGATGCTTCACAACAGGCCCGTATGGGAGAACCGGCAGACATATCGGAGGGTTGGCAACATTTGCAGATGGGGGACCTTATATTTTTTGGCCGCAAAGCCACTCCTGAAAAAAAAGAAAGCATTTCACACGTGGGGATTTACATTGGCGATGCCCGTTTTATTCATTCGGCCGGCTATGTGCGTATTAATTCCCTCGATCCCGAAAGCGATATCTATTACGAAGGATCTCCACGGCTGCTAAAGGCTGTGCGGATACTGAACCATATTGATGACGGAAAGCAGGTGGTTTCCATTAAGAAACATCCCTGGTACGGGATAGAATAGGCAACGTTAAACGAAATAAAATGAACTGTTCAAGACGTAATTTTTTAAAGACTTCTGCTGTATTGGCGGCTACAGCTGCCGTTACCAGTCCGGCACAACTCTTTGCCAAAGGCATGCAGGGACAACAAAAAAAACCGGCTTCCGGAAAAATGGAATTGACTTTCGAGCCGTTCGAGGCCAAAATGAAACATGTTTTCACTATAGCCAATTTTTCACGTTCTACAACGCCTATTGTGCTTACCCGTATAACCTGGAACGGCTGTACCGGCTACGGCGAGGCTTCCATGCCTCCTTACCTGGGAGAAACGACGGCCTCTGTTATTGAATTTCTGAAAAAAGTGGATCTTGGCCGTTTTAGTTCGCCTTTCCAGATGGAGGAGATCCTTACCTACGTAGACAGTATCTGTACCAATAATACGGCCGCCAAATGTGCTGTTGACATTGCACTGCATGACCTTTGCGGAAGAATTATGGGACAGCCCTGGTGGAAGATCTGGGGATGGAGCAATCAAAATCTTCCCAGCACTTCGGTAACGGTAGGACTGGCGTATGCCCCCGACGGATCTATAGATAAAGAAGAAGTTCGTAAAAAAACCCGCGAATGTCTTGAGTACAATCTTATAAAAGTAAAACTGGGCAATTCGGAAGAGAACGACAAGACCATGATCAATACCATTCGTGAGATTACAGATCTTCCCATTGTTATAGATGCCAACCAGGGATGGAAAGACAAGAGCCATGCGTTAAAAATGATCGAATGGCTTGCCGGGAGGGGAATTGAGATGATTGAACAGCCTATGCCCAAACTGCTGCTCGACGATCAGGCCTGGCTGCATGACCGCAGTCCGCTGCCTGTCATTGCCGATGAAGCCTGCCAGCGTCTTTCAGATATCATGAAACTCAAAGGAGCTTACGACGGGATTAACATCAAGCTCATGAAGTGCACAGGTATGCGCGAAGCCCGCGAAATGGTGTCTTTAGCCAGGGCCCTGAACATGAAAATAATGATGGGTTGTATGACCGAGACTTCCGTGGCCATTTCTGCCGCTGCACAATTCGCGTCCCAGCTGCACTGGGCCGATCTGGACGGTAACTGGCTTATTGCCAATGACTGTTTTACGGGTATGAAAGTAGTGGAAGGCAGGATAACCCTGGAAGACAAGCCCGGAATTGGCGTTGAACCCTTGTAATTAATTTTAACAAAAAATATAAATATGCCTAACAATTTAAGAACACTTAAAAAAGATGTAGATTATTTAGTTGATGAAGTGATTTCTGACTGCTGCACCTTTATTTACATCAATCCCGATAAGAACGAAGATGAAGTAATAGCCGTAATAAACCAGGCTGTTGAATTGAGAGACAGAATGTTTGACAGAATTAACAACATTCAGGACAATCCTGTAAAACCTTATTTCAAGGCAATTAAAGAAGATCTGATTAAAGAGGTTGATGCTTTATTTCAAAAGATAAGTGAATTGGCTAAATAGTCTGCCCGGAAAGCTTTTATCTGAACGGGTTCTTATTCTTGACGGGGCTATGGGCACTATGATTCAGCGCTATAGCCCCTCTTTTCCTTCCGGAGCGGATGGGAACAACGATCTGTTGGTGCTTACCCAGCCCGCTTTAATTCAGACAATTCATGAAGCATATGTGCAGGCGGGGGCAGATATTATAACTACAAACACGTTTAACGCCAACACTATTTCCCAACAGGAATATGGAACGGAAGACAAGGTATACCAGATGAACCGTACTGCCGTGGCTCTTGCCAGGGCCGCCGGCGCCCGTTTGGTGGCAGGTTCCATTGGTCCCACAAATAAATCGGCTTCGTTATCGCCAGACGTCAACAACCCCGGTTTACGGGCTGTCGATTTCAATACGCTTATGGAAGCATATGCCCAACAGGTGCGCGGTTTAAGGGATGGGGGAACTGATCTTTTTCTGGTAGAAACCGTATTCGATACCATAAATGCGAAAGCCGCCCTGTTTGCCATTACCCGCGAAGCCCCGGACATTCCCGTCATGTTGTCCGCCACGGTGGCTGACGCCGGAGGCCGGATCCTGTCCGGACAAACCCTGGATGCTTTCCTGGTGTCGGTGCGTCATGCCAACCTTTTCAGCATTGGGCTGAACTGCTCTTTCGGCGCCGATGCCATGCTGCCCTTCATCCGGACGTTTGTCGATGCCCCATTATTTGTAAGTGCTCATCCTAATGCCGGTCTCCCGGATATGTTCGGGAAGTATACACAGACTCCGGAGATAATGGCCCGGACCGTGCGTCCCTTTGTTGAGGAAGGTTTGGTGAACATTATTGGAGGTTGTTGCGGTACCACCCCGGATCATATTGCGGCCATTGCCCGTATGGTCCGTTCGCTGGAAGCCCCTGTAAGAAAAATTCCTTTGGCTGTGGCCAAAAAGTGGTCCGTACCGTCTTTCAGCGGACTGGAACCTCTGAGGGTCCAGGATCCCATCCGTTTTCTGAACGTTGGCGAGCGTACGAATGTGGCCGGAAGCCGTAAATTTGCCCGCCTTATTAAAGAAAAAAATTACGGCGAAGCACTGGACATTGCCCGCCGTATGGTTGACGACGGGGCACATATTATTGACGTGAACATGGACGACCCCATGCTGGATGCTCCCGTTGCCATGCGCGAATTCCTGCTGCTCCTGGGTTCGGATCCGGCTATTGCCCGGGTGCCGGTTATGATAGATTCTTCGCGTTGGGAAGCCCTTGAAGCCGGGTTGCAGTGTGTCCAGGGAAAATCCATTGTGAACTCTATAAGTCTGAAAGAAGGAAAAGACGAATTCCTGAGGAAAGCGCAGTTAATAAAACATTACGGAGCGGCCGTGGTAGTTATGGCTTTTGACGAAGAAGGACAGGCAACCACGCTGGAGCGGAGGAAAGCCATTTGTGCCCGTGCATACGGAATCCTTACCCGCGAAGCCGGATTCAACCCGACAGATATACTGTTCGATCCCAATATTCTGACCATTGCCACGGGCATGCAGGAACATCGCGGATTTGCGGTGGATTTTATAGAGACGGTACGGTATATAAAAAATAATTTACCCGGTGCGCTGGTAAGCGGCGGGGTGAGCAACCTGTCGTTTGCATTCCGTGGTAACGATACGGTGAGAGAAGCTATGCACACAGTCTTCCTGTATCACGCCATTGCGGCCGGGCTCGATATGGCTATTATCAAACCGGGTGCGCAACCTGCCTATGACGACATCGCGCCGGAGTTGCGAAAAGCAGTGGAAGACGCAGTACTGGATTCCGATGAAGAGGCTACCACCCGCCTGGTGGAAGTGGCTTCCCGAATAGCTGCCGGAACGGATAATAAACCCGGGGCCGAAATGACCGGTGAGGCGTGGCGGTCGGGAACTCCCTCCGAACGGCTTACCTATGCATTGATGCACGGGATTGAAAAGTACCTGGGCGAAGACCTGGCTGAAACCAGTGCTGCCTCGGGGCTCGATATCGTGGAAGGGCCCCTTATGGAAGGAATGACCAGGGTGGGAAAACTGTTCGGAGAAGGGAAGATGTTCCTTCCTCAGGTGGTCAGGACCGCCAGGGTGATGAAACGTGCTGTTGCCCTGCTCCAGCCCAGGATGCAGGCAGAAAAAGAAAAAGCATTTGCCAGGGGCAATGCACGGGAAGCCATTTGCGGTATCGTAGCCACTGTGAAAGGCGATGTACACGATATTGGAAAAAATCTGGTTGCCGTGGTAATGGAATGCAACCATTACTGTATTATTGACCTGGGTGTTATGGTCCCCACTCACCGGGTGGTAGAAGCTGTCCTGGAGCATAAGGCGCAGTTTGTGGGTTTGAGCGGACTGATAACTCCTTCGCTGGAAGAGATGGTTGTTGTGGCACGTGCCATGCGGCAGGCCGGACTGACTGTCCCGCTTCTCATTGGAGGAGCCACCACCTCGGAAGAATTCACGGCCCTTAGGATTGCCCCCGAATACAATGGTCTGGTATTGCATTGTGCCGATGCCGCAAGGAATATCACGTATCTGTCCCGATATTTTTCAAAAGATTCCTTAGTCAGGGATGCTTTTGTACAGGAAGTAAGGGTCTCACAGGAAAAACTGCGCCGGGCCTATGAATTGAAGAACAGTAACCGTCATTTATTATCTGCCGCAGAAGCCAGGGCCAATAAATGGGTTGATGACGAAAAACCCGGCACTACGGATGATTTCGTACCTCCCTTTACAGGAAAACGCGAAATGAAAATACCGTTTGCCTTGTTGCGGCCGCTCATCAATTGGACCGCTTTCCTGAGTGCCTGGGAAATGAATTCCAGAGCCAGCGAAAAAGAGGGATTTTCTAAACAATCAGGGGAATTACTTGCCGATGCCGGCGCTTTGCTTGACGAACTGATTGCCGGGAAATACGGAGACGTGGCCTTTGCCCGTGCCGTAGCCGGGTTCTGGCCTGTTTCTTCAACTTCTGAAGATCATATTCTTTTTTATGCGGATGATTCGTTGAGGAATATGATCCTTGATCTGCCTATGGAAAGAGATCTGCTGCGACGCGAAGACAATCAACCCAATTTGTGTCTGAGCGATTTTGTAGTGCAGGCAGAACACGGTCAAAAACCCGGTTACGCGGGATTATTTGTAATTACCGCATCTTCTGAATTCATTGAAAAACAGGTAGGCGTGTTTAATGAAGAAGGCGATATATACAGGTCTTTGCTCTTGAAATCGCTTTTGGACCGTATGGCTGAGGCTTGCAGTGAATACCTGCACAGGGTATTTATGCCGGCTCCCGGCGGAGGGATTCGTGGCATACGCCCGGCGTTCGGATATCCTTCCTGTCCCGACCACTCTCTCAAAAAGGAAGTGATGGCTATTCTGGAAGCTGCAGAATCGCTTGGCGTGCGATTGACATCCTCCTATATGATAGAACCAGGGGCTTCGCTTTGCGGTATGTACCTTGGGCACCCCGGGGCACGCTATTTTTCAGTACATAAATAAAATTTTGGCAGAAATGAAACTCACGGACATATTCCGGGAATCGGTAAAAACGTACTCTTTTGAATTTTATCCTCCCAGGGATGAGATATCGGCAGTCGATTTTGGTATTAATGTCGGTCAGCTGATGAGGCTAAGCCCTTCATTTGTTTCTGTGACATATGGTGCGGGAGGGTCTAACCAGAACCGTACGTTCGAGCTGGTGGACTATCTTAAGAACAAAGTGGGCATTAATACGGTGGCTCATTATACCTGTGTCAATACTTCCAGGGACCGGGCGCTGAAAGATCTTTCGGAATTACGATCGAGAGGCCTGCAGAATTTTATGCTCCTCAGGGGAGATCCTCAGAAAGATTCGGGTGGTGCCTATATACCGGCTAAAGACGGTTTTGGCCATGCCTCGGAACTGGTGGCCTTTGCCCGCGAGCATTTCGCTGATTGTTGTATTGGTGCGGGATGTTATCCCGAAGTGCACCCGGAAGCTCCTCATGCTTTTGCCGATATCAGGCACTTAAAAGAAAAAGTAGATGCCGGCTGTGATTTCCTGGTAACGCAATTTTTCTTTGATAATGCTCATTATTTTGATTTTGTGCGCCGGGCCCGGGAAGAAGGCATAAGCTGCCGCATTATTCCGGGAATCATTCCCCTGACCCATTATTCACAACTGGAACGTTTTGTCAAACTATCCAATACCAGTATCCCGTCATTTTTTGCAGAGCAGTTGGAAGTTTATAAAAATGATCCGAAATCCGTATATAAGGCGGGAATGGATTTTGCCATTAAACAATGCCGAGATCTGCTCATGATGGGAGCGCCCGGGCTTCATTTCTACACCCTGAATAAATCCCGTGCGACGGTAGAGATATACCAGACGTTGCTGGGCAGGTAAGGTGTTGGTGTTATCCCCTGAGCCTTAAAACAAAATGCCACAGGACCACTCCAACGGACACCGAAACATTCAGTGAGTGTTTGGTGCCGTACTGTGGGATTTCAATACATGCGTCACATGCGTCAACCACTTGCTGCTGAACGCCTTTTACCTCATTCCCAAAAACAAGTGCAACTTTTTGGCCTTCACGGGGCACATAGGCATCGAGCCGCAAGGCTTCCTCGGCCTGTTCAACCGCAATAACAAAATATCCTTTGGTTTTCAGTAACCGCACCGCGTCCATGGTGTCCGGGAAATACGTCCATTCCATGGTATCCTCGGCGCCAAGAGCCGATTTATGAATCTCGGCCGAAGGCGGACAGGCCGTAATACCGCAAAGGTACATGTGTTCCAGAGCAAAGGCGTCTGAAGTGCGAAAGGCCGATCCGATATTGTGCCGGCTGCGAACGTTGTCGAGTACCAGAACTACCGGAATACGCTTACTGTGAAGGAATTGTTCCGGCGTAAGCCGTTTGAGTTCTCTGTTGGGGATTTTTCTTCGCATATAAACAAAGGTAAAGGATTTTCGTGTACATTTGCATTATGCCCACCATGTATGTAATAAGTGGCTGTAACGGGGCCGGAAAAACAACCGCCTCTTATTCCATCTTGTCAGAAATGTTGCAATGCCGGAATTTTGTCAATTCTGACGAGATCGCAAGAGGCATTGCTCCCTTTGATCTTTCTCACGCCGCCATAGATGCCGGACGTGTCATGCTCAAACGGATAAGAACCCTTACCGATTCTAAAAACGATTTTGCGTTCGAAACCACACTGGCTGTACGTTCGTATGCCAATCTTATTGAAAAGACCAAAAAGAAAGGTTATATGATTCAGTTGGTTTATTTCTGGCTGAACAGCCCGGAATTGGCCATAGAAAGGGTACAGAACCGTGTACTGGCCGGCGGACACTCCATTCCCGAAAATGTGATCCGCAGACGGTACTGGTCGGGCATAAAGAATTTGTTTACCATTTATATGCCTCTTTGTGACCGGTGGCTGTTGATCAATAACTCCGAATCGCCCTCAACCCTGATAGCAGAGGGCGCCGGAGCCAGAGAGTCAAAGATCTATAACCAGCCCGATTATGACCGGCTTAAAAGCATATCGCAAAACCTCCTCCCGGGCTTAGGGGAAGAGTAAGGACATCTTTACCGGTGACTTCCCTTTCTTCAATTTTGTAATCTGTAGCGTGTCTGTGAGCGTTTACTCCATCGCGGAATATGCGGGCTTTATAGGTACGTCCCGGTTCCAGGAAAGACAGATCGAGCGTAACGGTACGGGGCGTCCAGTTGGTAAGGGCTCCTGCATACCAGTTGTCTCCGTTGCGGCGGACTGATACGATGTATTCGCCTATTTTCCCGTCTACAATGCGTGTTTCGTCCCATACGGTTGGGATTCCCGCAATGTACGAAGTGGTTTCCTGTTCTTTCATATACGCGGTAGGATTATCGCAGAGCATGACCAGGGGACTGTCAAACACTACGTACGTGGCCACCTGATGTGCGCGTGTTCCGGCAGCCATAGGATTGTTGTAAACCGGAAAAAAGTCGGCTTTGACGGCGTTACGCATGCCGCCCTGAGTGTAATCTACAGGCCCGGCCATCATGCGGATATATGGGAACGTAACATCAAATGAGACCATGTCTTCCGGGCTCCATTTGGACTGTTCCAGTCCGAAAATGCCTTCGAAATTGATAACATTCGGATACGTCCTGTTAAACCCGGTAGGTTTGTACATCCCGTGAAAATCCACCAGCATATGGTATTTGGCGGCCATGGCTGCAATACGATAGTTCATATCCACTACAGCCTGATCGTCCCGGTCCATAAAGTCGACCTTGAACCCTTTAAAGCCCATTTCTGAATATAAACGACAGGCTTCTTCCAGGTTCTTGTCAAGGACGTAGGCAACACACCAAAGAATAAGATCCACTTTTTTACCGCGGGCATAGGTTGCCAGTTCTTTCAGATCTATCCCGGGAATCGTCTTAAGGATATCGCCGCCGGCGCGGGGAGACCAACCTTCGTCGAGAACTACGTATTCGAGGCCGTTGGCGGCAGCAAAGTCAATGAAATACTTGTATGTCTGGGTATTGATACCAACGGGAAAGTCCACTCCGGTTATACCCCAGTTATTCCACCAGTCCCAGGCCACTTTTCCGGGCCTGATCCAGCCGGTATTGTCAATACGACAGGGAGCGCCAAGGGCGTATACCATATCGTTAACAGGCAGGTCGGTGTCCTTTTGAGCAAAGGCCATAATACGCCATGGATAAGTTCGGGTTCCTTTGGTATGGGCCAGAACGTTTGAATAGGCTACCGGCATTACCTGACCCCGGTAGGGATGTACCTTTGTTTCCGAGGGAACGGGAGCGAATACGCCTTTTAGCGCAAATGCCTGAGCGGATTTTTCGCCGCGCAGGTACATACCCGGATAGGATTCAAGGTCCGACTCGGTAAGGGCCATTCTGTGTCCTTTATCAAGACAGACCAAAAGAGGCAGAAAGGCAAGCCGTTCGGGGTCGATTCCGCTCAAAGGCGTTACCGTGTATACATTCTCGAAGGAATTATGAAAAGGATTTTCCTCGCCGCGGCTGTAGGGGACATAGCATGCGTAATCTTTCTCGAACAAATAACCGGCCGTTTCTTCCAGAATGGAAATATCTTCTTTTATGTTTGTATAAAAGCGGTAAGCGGCTCCCTGATCGTAAAGGCGGAATTGCAGGCCCCATCCGTTACTGAAAGAAAAGTCAATCTGGTTGTATTGTGTTTTAATTTCGGATTTCCTGTATAAAGGAGAGGGTATGGTTTCCGAGACGGTAGTTTTCCTGGCAGAGACCAGTTTTGCACCTGGGCCCAGTACCCGGCCGTCCTGAAGTGTCAGGGACAGAGGGACGCTCGAAACGATCTTAGATCCCTCATGCAGCAGACAGAATGAAATTTCGGTCTGAGTTACGATTTGCAGCTCAAGCCTGCCGTCCGGAGATGAAATACTGTGGATCTTCACTTTTGCCTCGAGGGATAAAGGAACCCCCGCCAGGAATATAGACATAAGTATTCCCGAAATCAAAGTTATGACTGATGTTTTTTTCATATAGTATGGTTTTTTAGTTCATGATTCGCGGTCCCAGGGTAACGGTGAAAGAATAGTCCCCGTATGGCAGCATATGTGCATTTTCGGGCATGGCTCCCCATGAATTAATGCATCCCAGCCCCATCTGACGGGCGTCAATACAGCATTCCGTGAAAGGCTCGGGATTGAGGTCCCGGGAATGACGGTTGCGTTTCCATGGGCCTTCGTCGAGCGTTTCCACAGCATAGTGAAGAGCAGAGGCCGAGAACAGTTGCGGTGATGTGACGCGCAGTCCCTGTCCTGCAGGATCGGTCACTTCCCACCAGCGGATATCGGATTTGGTCCCGGTCTCCTGAGGTCTGATGTAAGGATAAAATTGTTCGGTAACACTTTGGCTGTAGAGACCAATGAAAGAAGCGTCTTTACGGTCTGCATAATTTTCTGCGGGACCTCTGCCGTAGTAAGTAAGCCGGTCATATTGACGGGGAAGGGTCAGACGGATCCCAAAACGGAACATGGGAGATATCCCGGCCGCCTCTTCTCCTGAGGCATGCGTTTTAAGTTCCTGTGTAATGGTAACGCCATGGTCTGCATCCAGTAAATAGGTCATGAAAAGAGAGGCTTTCAGGTCGGGCATGTCATACGTAGCTTTAATGGTGTTACCGTTTATTTCAAAACCTTTGAAGATCATATGCGGAGACAGCCAGGCCCTGAACCGGTTTTGAAGATTCGCTCCAAAGTCATTGTCGGTGGGAGCACGCCAGAAATTGGGGCGGATAAGGCTGCCTTCCAGAAGTTGCGAACGGCCGTTAAATACAAGCCGGGTTATGAATCCGTTCTGTTTGCCAAACTCGACATGAAGAGGACCGGCATCTGCCATCAGGTAATTGATGTCGTTATCCTTAATAATACATAATACAGTTTGGGTTTCGTTTACCCGGGCCGATGGTGCTGCAGGCTTCCCGGCGGGAATTTGTGCCCGGGCAAGCACAGTACCTGCCTGAACGGGGCCTTCTTGCTTTTTTGTTGAAAAACAGACGTTTAGAAATAATTCACTGTTTTCATAAGCAGCAAGATCGGCTGCGGTATAACCCAGAGGAACCGTTATTTTCTGCTGAGGAGCAGCATTTAGTTGCGGAACAGTTCCTTTCATAACTGTAATTCCGTCTGCCAGCAGTTCCCAATCAAGCATAAAATTGGAAAGATCGCGGAAAAAATATTCGTTAAACACATGAATCCGGCCTTCAGTGACACGGGCATCGGTAGCCCAGATGTTCTGATAATAATATCCTACCTCGTATGTATGCGGATTGGGAACCCGGTCGGGACTGAACAGACCGTTACAGTTGAAATTGAAATCCGAGGCATCATATTTATTATAATCTCCTCCGTAGGCAAAGACATACCTCCCGTCGGGTCTGCGCAGGTGAAGTGCCTGATCTACAAAATCCCAGATAAAACCACCCTGGTAATGAGGGTATTTGCGGATCAGATTCCAGTAGGTATTGAATCCTCCCATAGAATTTCCCATGGCGTGTGCATATTCACACTGAATAAGCGGCTTGGACGGATTATTGGTTACATATTGTTCGGCTCTTTCGTATCCCATATACATAGGGCAGAAAATATGCGAGATATCTCTGTTCTGCGCTCTTTCGTATTGTATGGGCCGATGCTGGGTGTCTGCGTCTTTGAGCCAGTCGTGAGCCTTAGTGAAGTTTTCTCCGTCTCCGGCTTCATTTCCCAGCGACCAGATGATAATACAGGAATGGTTCTTGTCCCGTTGATACATCCGTTGCACCCGCTGCATATGGGCTTTTGTATAATCTTCCCGGATGGCCAGGGTGTGTTCTCCGTATCCCATGCCGTGAGATTCAATATTCGCTTCGTCTACAATATAAATACCGTATTGATCGCACAGTTCATACCACAGGGGTGTGTCGGGATAATGGCAGGTGCGAACGGCGTTTATATTAAATTGCTTCATCAGAAGAATATCCTGTATCATGCGTTCCCTGGATACCTGATACCCGGTTGCCGGGTCCATCTCGTGGCGGTTAGCTCCTTTAATCAGAATGGGTTGACCGTTTACCAGTAATTGGCCGTTACGGATTTCCGAGGTGCGAAATCCCACCTGCCAGGGAATGAGCTCGGTTTCCTTGCCGTTATCTGAAAGGATCAGTATGAGTTTGTAAAGATTGGGAACTTCGGCGGACCAGCATTTGATGCCGTTTACTTTTAGCCTCGCCCCGTATTGGCCGGGCTTTTGTTCCAACAATTCTGTTTTCAGGAGTTGTTTTCCTTCCCCGTCCAGGAGTTGAGCCAATACTTTTTGCGTAGTAGCCTTGCTGTTCAGGTCAAGGGAAATGTCGAGCGTTCCGTTCTTATAATTTTTGTCGGGGGTGGCGTTCAAAACAAAATCCCTGATATGCACTTTTTCGCGGGCATACAAGTACACATCACGGCAAATCCCCGTCAGGCGCCAAAAATCCTGGTCTTCAAGGTACGAACCGTCACACCAGCGGTAGATCTGCATGGCCAGCAGGTTTTCCCCGTCCTTCAGATAGGGGGTGATGTTAAACTCGGCTTCGAGTTTACTGTCCTCGGAATACCCCACCATCATACCATTTACCCACAAAGTCATATTAGAGGTTACGGACCCGAAATGAATGATAACCTGCTTGCCTTTCCAATCTTCAGGCACGGAAAAAGTATGCCTGTACGATCCCACTCTGTTGTTTTCTGTGGGCACAAAAGGAGGATTGGAACTAAACTGGTTGTACCATGCATAACCGCTGTTAACATACAATGGATCTCCAAACCCGTTCAGTTCCCAAAGTCCGGGCACAGGGATCGCGGCCCATGATTTGTCGTTGTACTCCGGTTTGTAAAAATCGGTATGACGGGTCCACTCATCGGTGGCCCACGCAAATTTCCAGATACCTTTCAAATTCTTATACCGGGTCGATTTCCGGCGGTCTCCTTCCATGGCCAGATCTAAAGTTTCGTAGGCAAAGTACGAGGAATGCATGGGAAGACGGTTTATCTCGTTCATTTCCGGGTCAATCCAGGGTTCCTGTAGCCGGAAAAGAGGATAGTTGGTTGTTATGTAGTCAACCTCAGCGGCGGTAAAATAATAAAGGTCTTCCTCATTGTCTACTGTCCATACGTTAACGGTTAAGCCCAGTTCCTTTGCCAGGGCTATCCACTGCGGATGATCCCGGAACACATTCATGTGGTAATCAAGGCCGGAATAGCCTTTTTCCTTTAATTCCGCGGGATTGAGTTTCCCGGACAGATTGGAGACTCTGGCACGGGGTTCCAGTGCAATGAGTGTTTCACAGATGTGATCCGAGAAACTAATGTATTCGACAGCCTGCTGCATTCCGGCCCCGTTGACCAGGTCCAGCACTTTTTTTACGGCAGCCGTCTCTTTCTCCGGCGTATCATGAGCCTTTATTTCTATGATCAGTTTGGTCGGATGGCCCAGTCCCTTCAGATTTAGTATCTCTTCAAGTAACGGGAGGGTTTCTCCGTTGGCAAGCCGAAAATCTTTTAGCCCGGCATACGTGCTGTTGTCTATACGTTTCCCGTTAAGTTCCGGGTCGTGAAAAAGAACCACTTTACCATCTGTGGTAAGGTAAACGTCAATCTCGGCACCCCAGCATTTTGCTTCAATGGCATTTTGTACTGAATTGCGGGAGTTTTGGACGGAATTATCTTTAGTCCAGAACCCTCTGTGGGCTATAACCTGCGGTTGGGCAGCAGTCCGGACAAACGCGGAACAGATCAGAACGGTCAGTAATGAAATAAATCGTATCATAGATCGGTAATATTTTGTACATTGCAATCCTTTTCGGAATAAAGAATATGCGAATATACGATATTTCACAGGAAATATTCAGCGGCGCTGTTTATAAAGGAGACCCCGTTCCGGCTGCTTTTCCGCTATGTCGTATAGACGAGGGAGCTCCATATAACCTGTCATCTGTATCTATGTGTCTGCATAACGGCACCCATATTGATGCTCCTTCTCATTACCTGGAAAACGGCAAAACGGCAGACCGGATTGATCTGGATTCCTGCGTGGGTCCCTGTATTGTTCTGGCTATAAACGGACCTGTCGATGAGGAATATCTTCAACCCCTTCTGAGCCTTGGGCCTAAACGGCTTCTTTTCAAAGGCAGAGGCTGGCTTACGGTCGGGGCCGCCAAAGCTCTTGCCGGCAGCAGTGTGGTGCTTGTGGGGACAGAAAGCCAAAGCGTAGGTCATGCAGGTCAGGTTGCCGAGGTGCATAAACTATTGATGGAAAAAGACATTGTTATTCTCGAAGGACTTATCCTTAAAGACGTCCCGGAAGGTAACTACTATGTAATTGCCCTGCCCCTCAAATTCGGAGGATTGGAAGGCTCGCCCTGCCGGGCCGTCCTTGTGGATTATTTGCCCGCAGCGAATTAAATAACTCCAAAAGAATATATGATCTTTTGATGATAAAGTGATCCCGGCTTCAGGATGCATTCCGGATAGGAAGCATGATTGGGGCTGTCCGGATAATTCTGACATTCCAGCGCAACAGCATAGCGGTTTTTGTGCGGATTCCCGTTTTTGTCGTTACCGTTGCCGTCCAGCCAATTGCCTGTATATACCTGGATCCCGGGCTGGGTTGTTTCTAAGGTCAGGCATCTTCCCGAAACAGGATCTGAAAGCGTAGCGGCTGGTTGCAACTTTCCGTCTGTTGACGGGAGACACCAGCAATGGTCATATCCGTGGCCTATGGAAAGCTGTTCGTTGTCCATGGCAATATCCTGCCCTATGGGTTTGGGCTTTCTGAAGTCAAACGGGGTCCCATCCACAGGAGCCGGCTCTCCCAGAGGAATACAGGTTGGATCTACAGGAAGATACTTTTGGGCATTCAGTTGCAGAATATGATCATGAATAGTGCCGCTCCCTTCTCCGGCAAGATTGAAGTACGTATGATTTGTCAGGTTAACAATGGTGGTTTTATCCGTAGCGGCTTTTAAATCTACATACAGCCGGTTTGCTTCGCTCCACCGGTAGGTAACGGTTACCTGCATGTTGCCGGGATAGTTTTCTTCACCGTCCGGGCTCAGGTAAGAAAACGAAACAGCCTCATCTCCCTCTTCAACCCTGCTTACCCAAAGCTGGACACACATAGACTGAGGTCCGCCGTGAAGGTGGTTTTCGCCATTGTTAACGGCCAGTCTGTATTCTTTTCCTTCCAGGGTAAAACGGCCTTTGGCAATGCGGTTGGCATAACGGCCCACCGATTTGCCGAAATAGGGCGGGTCCTGAAAATACTGTCTGATATCGGCGTAACCGGGAACAACATCCTTAATGGCTCCGTTCCTGTCCGGAACACCCAGCCCGGTGATATTGGCTCCCAGATTGCTTAGTTTGACATAAGCACCCTTGCTGTTAGTAAGGGTATAACATACAATGGCCTCGCCTTTTGCTGAATAGCCGGCCAGTTCCTGCGTAATTTCCATTTTCAATACTTTATTATGGTTCGTGTGGTTCAAAGATACGAAATGAAGTCCTTTTTGTCTAAATTTGAATGTTTATTTATTGTACGCTCATGAAAAAAATATTATCCTTATGTACTTTTCTTTCATTATTTGTTGTGTCTTGTAATCCTGTACAGGATGCCGCAGTGTTGGATCCCCGGTATTTTGTGGCTGAAAACAAAACGGTAGATATGACCATGGAGGAAATTTTCGAATCTTTTGGTGCAGAAGATTACCCCGAGATCACGTCAAAAATTGAACTGTTCGCTGCCAGTGAAAAATTCCGCGCTGTAGTGATTACCTACAAAACAGTAGACCCGTTGGGAAATTCCGTAGTGGCAGACGGCACCATTTATTATCCGCTCGATTGTAAAATAAAGGGTGTTGTGGAGATGTCAGGTATTGCCCATATGAATAAGGACGGAGGGTCTTCGGAAGAGATCCCCGTTATGGAGGGAATTCCCGTATTATTTGGTTATGCTGTTTTTGTCCCCGATATGATTGGATACGGTAAGTATGGCAATACTAAGGAAATGCCGCACCCGTTCATGATGACGGAGAATCTGGGGCGTGTTACTTACGATTTCAGGAAAGCGGCTGCCGAATATATGCTTACTTTAGGTTATACTGTTCCCCGGCGGACAATTATTTCCGGGTATTCGTACGGCGGAGGCGTGGCGTTAGCTGTTGCAAAATATTACCAGGAGCATCATACGGATGAGATTAAAGTAGAACGCGTAGTGGCCGGCGGCGGAGCCTATGATATGAACGAGACTTTCGAGGGCTTTGCACTCCATCCCGTCTGCACCTATCCTTTATTACCGGGTATTATTTTATCTCTGAATCATTATTATAAGCTGGAACTCGATTATCACCAGATCTTCAGGGGGGAACTGGCAGATCATTGTGAAGAATGGTACGACAGGACCAGGAATGCAAGCGGACTGGTAGCTCTCATTGGAGAAGATATGAGGAACTACATGCATCCCGACTTCTTTAAGCCCATAGAAGAACGCAATGCCGAATTTCGCAAGCTGCAGCCTGTGCTGGATATGAACTCGGCCGTTGACGGCTGGACTCCCCGAATGCCCGTCTATCTATACCATTCTACGGAAGATATGTACGTTCCCATTGAATCGGCCGTTTATGCCGCACGCGAATTTTCTGAAAGAGGAGCCTACGTGATCCTTAAATGCGGAGAGGGTACTCACGCAGACTGGGGTGTGCGTACCTTTGCCGACCTGCTCGTGTATCTGATATTGAGGTAGAGAGGTCACGTCATTGTATATTCCTCTATTATCCGCAGGACCACCTCGGAAGCTTTCTGCATACTTTCCAGTGGGATATATTCCATTTTACCATGAAAATTATGTCCTCCGGTAAAAATATTGGGGCAGGGAAGATTCATGAATGACAGGCGGGCTCCGTCTGTCCCTCCCCGTATAGGATGTACGACAGGGGTGATGCCGGCCGCTTTAATAGCATTTAGAGCCTTTTCCACTATGTGAAAATGAGGCTCAATCTGTTTACACATGTTATAATACTGATCCTGTATCTCCAGATGAACGCACCCGGCTCCGTATTTCAAGTTCAAAAAAACAACGATCTCCTCCAGCAGTTTCTTCATCTCCTTGAACTTCTCAAAAGAATGGTCTCTTATTATATATTGTATACTTGCGTTCTCAACAGTACCCCGGAAAGAAGTGATATGGAAAAATCCTTCGTATCCCTGCGTGAATTCGGGCCGTCGGTCAACCGGAAGCATGAAATTTAGTTCCATACCAATAAGCAGGGCATTAAGCATTTTATTCTTGGCATACCCGGGATGAATGTTGCGCCCACGGATTTCGATCCGTGCCATGGCTGCATTAAAATTTTCATATTCCAATTCCCCCAGTTGTCCTCCGTCAAGTGTATACGCATATTTTGCACCAAAACGTTCCACATCAAATTTGTCCACTCCCCTTCCAATCTCCTCGTCGGGTGTAAAAGCAATTTTGACAGTTCCGTGTTTAATTTTTGGGTTTTCCATAAGGTACTCGGCGGCGCTCATAATAGCGGCAATTCCGGCCTTGTCGTCTGCCCCCAATAAAGTCGTGCCATCTGTAGTAATAAGTGTCTTTCCCTCGTAATCTGCCAATTCGGGGAAATCGGCGGGATTCATTACGAGATTTGCCGAAGCATTCAACACAATAGGGCTCCCGTCGTACGAAGATATAATCTGTGGACTGACACCCGCGCCAGAGGCATCCGGCGAAGTGTCTACGTGCGCAATAAACCCGATTGGCGGGATTTCTTTGTCTGTATTGGATGGTATGGTAGCCATGACATAACCGTATTGATCCAGTGTGGCGTCATTGATGCCCATGGCTTTTAATTCTTCCAGTAGAACATTGAGTAAAGTTAGCTGTTTTTGGGTACTCGGTTGTGTGGGAGAGTCGGGATCTGATGCTGTATCGTACGATACATAACGTAAAAATTTATCAAGGATTTTTTCCATGTTTATTGCATTTCGTAAAAAACGGATTGTAAAATTAGCGAAAAAAGATTCACAAAAATTTGCGAATTATGGAAAAGTCGTTACCTTTGCAGCCCGTTTGAGAAATAACGGCAGTTCATTGAAGTATTAAAGAGAGATAATAGAGGTAAAAAAAGAAGAAATAGTCTGTAATAAGAAAGGTCTGAGGACCGTAAAATTAGGGACTACGATTCACGAGATCGGCTGACGAGGCGG
>Ga0116172_10001393_pt1 | contig 22279 bp, 26 predicted proteins | sample AD_UKC083_MetaG_FD_89799 | JGI IMG/M metagenome (GOLD analysis project Ga0116172, IMG submission 89799) | Active sludge microbial communities of municipal wastewater-treating anaerobic digesters from USA - AD_UKC083_MetaG | ecosystem: Engineered > Bioreactor > Anaerobic > Digestate | place: USA... | reverse complement strand
CATGCTATTAATTCTCCCAAAAGCCTGTATTTTATGCTGTTTTGGTAAACTCAACATAAAATAGACTTGGGAAATTAATAGCATTTTTTTTCTTTTATCATAATTCTATGGGACAGCAGTGATTTCGAATGAATGGATGGCCCGATCGACCGGGCGGGAGATAGTCATCCATTGGATAATCATGTTTGTCCGCGGCCGAAAAGCTCATGATTTATCAATGGTCTGAATTTTATATAAAAAGGCGGATGATGACCCTGGCCATTGCTCTTTATACGGGGCTATTGTTCTCATTGCCGCCTGTCCTTGCGGCGGATGATGAATGCGCGGCGCATACCCGCCTTAATGACGCGGACGGATCCATCCTCAATCAGGCCGGTTTGGACAGGCTGCGGGCAGGGGATAATACGGGTGCGGAAAAATTCTTTCGGCAGTCGATTGGAAAGGACCCGGGACGCGGGGTATTCCATAACAATCTCGCAGTATCCCTTATGCGTCAGGGCAAATACGAGGAAGCGCGCGGACCGTTAAAAAAAGCGATATCGATCGACCCGGAATACGCGAAGGCGCTTTCCAACATGGCAATCGTGTGTTTTCGCCTTTCCAGGTACAGGGAGGCCTATGGTTATTATAAGCTGTCCCGAAGCGCAGATAGGGAATACACGGAAGTTCGCTTTGCCAGGGATAGGATAAGCCGGGAGGTCGACCAATTGATGGAAAAAGACCCCGGCAATTCGGTCTATCGAATGATGCATAACAGGCTCGTAAAGGAAACCGAAGACAGGACCTGGCCCCTGGAGGAGACCGGTACAACCGCCAAGCCCTGAGGCCGGTTGAATAAGCTATGTCTCTTAAAAGAACAGGTTGAAATTGACGGCAAGCTCGTCGCTATGAACATCGCCCTTAAATGATGGGGCATAGCCCTCACGTACGACCCTCCGGACGCATTCCAACGCAATGGCGGTATTTCTGGAGGGATAGAAACCCTGGCTTGCGGAAAACCGCAAATCTCCGCGTTTCTCTCCGGCCAGATGGGCAATTTCCCGCGCGTACAGGTGCAATTTCCAGCAAGCCTTGATCTTCAGCAGCAGCCCGGCCGAGCCGCCCAGGCCCAGGGAATAGGCGCTGTCGGGGAGTTTTCCCAGATCGGCCTCGCTTTCGAACATGGCATAGATAATACAGGCTGAGAATGGCCTGAAGGCGAATCCCCCTCCGGGCGACAGGTGGAAAATCAAAGGATCGCGCCCTTTGTCTATCGGAAGCCGGGTTAGCCCCGTGTTGATTTTCCAGGAGACTGATTTAAAGAGCTCATCACGGGGAGAGAGCGACGCGATATCTATAAGGTCGATGTTGTTCAATTCGAGGCGTCTGTCGATATCATAATAGCGAAGCGTGATATCGGTAAAGACTATCTGGCCTCCTTCTACATAGCCGCTGTCCCTGTCGAGCAGGGTGTGGTATGAAGGTCGAATCCGTATCTTCTGAAAATAATCGGTTTTGCCTTCCTTGCTCGTCAGCCCTGCGCCGATGGACGCCCTTGCGGAAAGGTGTCCCTCCACCGGGTCGGCGGGAGGGGGGACGATATATTCGCTCATCTCCGGTTTTCCAAGGGTGCTTCGCGCCTGAAGCAGCGAAATGAATACTTTCGAATAGTCCTCCTTCGTAGTGTATTCCTTGGAGTACCGATACTGGGTGTATTCCGAGGCGAGGTCTAAAATTCGTATCTTGTCCTCATCGGAAGCGTCCGATTCGAGCACGTGTCGAGCGCTTTTTTCCCCCCTGGCGAGCGCCACGGCGAGCTTCCGTCCGTCTCCGGATAAATGCGAGGCGATATATTTGATCATGCTGGAACGGGACGGCCGGTATTCGGTCCTTTCGATCGCTCCGCTGTCCCGTACCCCGCGGACAGTGTCTATGGGAATGACCCAGAATGGAAAGCTTTTGTAAAAACGGTCCGTAAGCGCGAGGGACGGACGGGCTACATCGAAGAGGTAAAGAAGGTTATACGAGCAGTTTTCGCCGAAAAAATAATAATCTGAATAAATCAAGTCGAGTTCGAATATATGCAAAAGCATCCTTCTAAGCTCGTCCCTGCCGAAATTTAGGTGGTATTCCCAGATATCGCGATGATCGAAATCGCTGTACTCCTGTATTTTGGCGTAATAGGGAAGGATGGAGAAGTAACCGGGATAGTAGCCAAGGAGTCCCTTTACGGCGTATAGGGGTCCGAAGGTCTCGTTTGTAACGGCGGAATAGTTGACCGCATGGGAGAGCAGCGGGCTTTTTGCGCCGGTGTCGAGAGTTACCAGCGTATGGCCGAACATGGACGCGGGGCTGTTTATATGGGATGTGGGAAAGGCCAATGCGGCGCCTGTCGGCTTGATTTTCTCGAGGACGGTGTTGAGTCTGGAGCACTCCATCGGGGGAAGTTTTTCGGGATCGATATCGAGCTTGCCCTTGAGCCATTCGTAGCGGGCGGGGAACCTGCACCGCGGGTGCTCGTCGCCTCCGGGTTCCGTTCCGAAGAGACCCCTTATTGTGGCCTCGAGCTCCGAGCGCGGGTTTGCGCGCCCATCCGGGGCCAGAAAAAACTTCGGATCGTCGATAAGGCTCTTATGGCCGAAAAGGGGCTTCTGGTAATGGAGCAGCACGCGCCATTCACGCTCTTCATGCAGCCGCAGCTCCCTCGCGCGCATAAGTATTCCGGCGACATACCGATCATCCTGCGCGGACACGGACAGGCGGCCAGACGCTGAAATGGAGAAAATTAGCGCCGCTAAAAAAAGAGATATGGACGGCCGGGGCCGCCCATATCTCCCGTCAGTCAGGTTCAATCGAAAAATCCCTTAGCTGGACTTGACAACGGTTTCGATGTTGTTGATGACATCGATATGGGTTATCTTGTCGGAGGAATAGATCTTCGCGAAGTTCGACTGGAGCTTCTTGTAAAGATCGTTACGCTCGCCTTCCTTTACTTCCATGAGGACCGCGAGGGTGTTGAGATATTCGCCGTTCCCCTTCGCTATGTCCTTGGCCAGGTTGTCCATGTTTTCGGCGACGAAGATATTGATCTTCTCGTTCGAAACAAGCCCCTGGAATTTGGCGCAATTCAGCGTGCCCGAGGTTATACCGAAGGTCTGGTTGCCGAATATGCCGTTCGTGGTAGCGGCGCAGGTCTGGGAGACGAGCCCGTCATTGCCTTTGAAAATAAGCGAGCCCAGCCCGCAGCCGTAATTGTTCTGTCCGGCGTAGCTCGCCGGCACGAAAGCGGCGACGGCGATTACGACGGTTGCTACAACGATGATCTTCTTCATAAAATGTGAACCTCCGAATAGGTTGGATTAATTTACGTTTAAAACCAAGAAAGGCTTGATCAACCCCGTTCGGCATATTGTATCGTCTGCGTGGGGTGGATATTGCCAAAATACCGGTTTCGTTGTCCGGCAAAATCAAGGAACGAGTGTTAGAACCACCGGTCTTTTCATTTGTCTTTATCAGTTCCGAATGAACGCTGATAGAGTAAAATGGTTTTTGCAAATGTCAAGGAAATTATATTATTCTATCGACGTCATTAATAAAAGATACGCCGGGCTCATCGCCAACCAAGGGTTCCCGCTGTCGGGAAAGGTATATTTCTGGGGCATGGAAAAATTTCCGGGTAAATATAGGCCAGGGGGCGAACGATGCTGATCTGGACGCGTATGGGCATGATCTGCTGTATCCTTTTTGCGGGGGCGGCCCTCCCCGGAGAAGAGGCGGGCTTCGAGGCGCCGTTCGTGGCTCTGCGGCTCCTCGCCGGAAGCCTTGTCGAGGAGTGTTCGATCTGCGCGGAAAGCGATACAAAAAAGGCGTTCGCTCTTATCGACAAGCGCTTCCCTCCGGCCTCGGAGCTTCGCTCCACCCCCGACTGTGCGTTCATTAAAACCGCGGAGTGCGGACCGGCCGAATTCGTATCAGCCTGTTACGCCTCGCGAATGCCCTACGAGGGTCCGGGCGGCAAAAAAGGCGCTCTTCCCTTGCTCGTATTTCGCTTCCATACCGTCGATGGGCATCTGGTGGGAATAGCCCCCGGCGACTATACGGCGGAGGCCGTGGCGTCGAAAATGAAGGCGCTGGGGCCCGGCAGGGCCTTCGACGCGTCCATCGAAATAATCGCGTTCCGCTACGGGGACGGCGCGGCCTTCAGCTATTCGCCCGGGGAGAACAGGCTGACCGTTCACTGCAGGGTCCTGGCCGTGGAAAAACGGCGTTAGCGGGGCTCAGCGGAACATTTCGACGCAGTCGGCGCACATGGCGCGAAGGCTCATCATCCGGCGAAGCAGCGTGTCGACGAAGGGTACGTCGGGATAGCGGGTAAACAGGGCCGAAAGCCTGGCCTGATATCTCCCCAGGGCCGCCTCGAGGGACAGAACGTGGCCGATATCGAATGAGCCAAGCTCCCCAAGGGCGTCGAGGAGCGCCTCCATGCTCCGGTTCTCTCCCGCGAGCTCCGTTATATCGCCAATTTCCCCTAGGATGTCCCCGCACATGAAGACGATCGTGCGGAAGTAGTCGGATCTGCGCTCGTCCATGGGATGCAAACCGCAGGCCTTCTCGGAAGGGGGTCCTCAGCGCATTTCGCGGAAGCCGAAGGTGGGAAGGCACACTTTAAGAGGACACAGGGTGACGGGGCACTCGAAGGTGTCGTCCTTAAAGTCGCCTTTTTCCCCCGCGCGCAGGCGCTCCTGCTGGACGCGCACCCATTCGCGGGCCTCCGCCTCGCTTTCGGCAATCCCCGCGACATGGGTTACCGTCCCCTTGCAATGCACGAATTCGTATATCAGTTCATATTTCCTTTCGTCCATCCCTAATCCTTTTGGCGGGTATTTGATATCGTTCCACTGGAGCGGGATTCGGACATCCTTGCGAGGACCGTCCCTATACGCACGGCGCGCGCCGGTGAAAAGCGCCGCCCCTGGAGCTATTTTTCAGCTTAGCGTTTCGGACCGGCAATTCAATAAATAATTGAATCCTATCTGCGTGAGGATGAGCTTTCCCGGGAAGGCGGGGAGCATTTCGAGAAACTCCATGTCTTCGAGAAGCTCGTTGAAAATCGCCTCCCGCTGATTGCGCGGGACAAGATCGCGGATGATAAGCACGTTCATCGTGACGCCCGGATGGAGCTGCTCTCCGTAATAGTCCTGGAATTCCTGCATCACCATTTTCGAATAGTAGCTTACTTGCTCTGCCATATACACGCTCCATATAATGGCGCGGCTTCGTACAACCGCTGAAGGGACGTTCCCGGGACGATCGAGGCCTCCGGCCGGCATCGGTCGGGCCCCTGAGGGTAAAAGATCATTAACCGGGACGCCCGCCCGGCGTATTCAATTTATCATATATAATCGGTCTTATTGTATGTAAAGTATTTTTTTGGCCCGCCCCGCAGCCGATCGCGAAACAAGACCCCTGTTATGGACGGAAATAAAGAGGCGATACGGCCCTAATCCGGCGGGCCCGAAGGGCGAAAAAATTATGTCTCCAGCCTAAAAACGCTTAAAAAAATCTAAAATATTCCGATGTAGAGGGTAAGTGGCGGAATTCCATTTTCAGGGGTGTGGCGCGATGTTCGAACACAGCGGAATGATGCGAACCAACTATCTCCTCGAGAGGGGGCTCGATGTCGAGTCCATGAGGAGGAACGTTATCGCCAACAATATCGCAAATGTTGACGTGCCGCATTTCAAGCGAAGCGAGGTGAACTTCGAGAGCGAACTCAGGCGCCTCCTCATGGAAAAGGCCGACCCTTCGAACCGGTTTCCGGCCATTATGACGGACGAACGGCATATTCCTTTTTATGTGGAAAGGGACGTAAGGGGCGTACGCCCACGGATCCGCCTCGATTACACCACGACGCTGCGAAATGACGGAAACAACGTCGACATAGAGAAGGAAACAGTGGACGCCGCAAAGACCCAGATGCGTTACAACGCCTACGTCACCATGCTGAACCAGAACTACAAGGTCCTTAAAATAGCCATGAGGCCCGCGTAAGGAGTAGACGATCATGGGAATGTTCGACGCCTTCAATATAGCATCGACGGGGCTCACCGCCCAGCGCCTGAGGATGGACGTCATCTCGAGTAACGTCGCCAACGCCACCACCACGCGCACGCCCGAGGGCGGCCCCTATAAGCGGCAGAGGGCCATTTTCGCCCCGGTGAACATTCGTCCATTTTACAAATCGGCCCTGGTGCCTTCCAGAATAGAGCATGGCATGGGGCAGGGAGTACGGGTGGTTAAAATCGAACAGGACGCGGAGCCGTTCCGGCTGACGTATGATCCGACCCATCCCGACGCCATAAAGATCGGGCCGAAGAAGGGGTATGTCGAGATGCCGAACGTCAATATCGTAATGGAGATGACCGATCTCATCTCGGCCTCCCGATCTTATGAGGCCAATATAACGATGGTAAACAACGCGCGGTCTATGTACATGAAGGCTCTGGAGATAGGCAGAACGGGAGTATAAAAGGAGGCGGCCATGATGAGAGAACTGACGGGTAGAATGGAGATCAATATAACCCACGGGCTGTCGGAGATAGGCAACCTGCGCAGGGTTGCACGAAAAGAAGCCCGGGAAATCGACGCCTGGTGCAATGCGATACACGATCTTAGGACCGAGAAAAGCGACAGGAGAGTGACGGCATGAATACGATCGACACGATGTTCTCCGGGCATATAGTGGGATTGCGTACGACGAACCCGCTGCATATCGGCGACGCCCCGGCGGCCGGGTCCGGTGACGATGCAGCCGGCTCATTTGCCGGAATGCTTAGATCGGCGATAAACAGCGTAAACGGCCTTCAGATCGATTCGGAGGACCTATCCAAAAAGATGATTTACGAGCCCGGAACCGTCGATATCCATTCCGTCATGATAGCCGCGCAGAAGGCGGAGCTCGCGCTCACCTTCACCAAGGCGGTGCGCGACGAGGCGGTCCGCTCGTACAGGGAGCTGATGAACCTGAGGTAAGAAGGATCGGTTTCGAGTCCGCGGCGGCAGGGCCGTCGCGGACGCTGGAAAGACGGTGAAGGGAGGAAATTAATTGATTTTTTTCGGAAATTAATTGATTTTTTTGTTTACAATTTTTTTTGTATGTGGTAGCTGCATTATGTCGCCTGAGAATCCGGATACGACGAGGCCCCGGTGGGGTGTGGGGGCTTGTCCGGGGCAAAAAAATCAAATTTCCCGATCCCGTGTCGCGTATCGTGTTTGGAACCCTGCCGGGACAAAAGGGGGTAAAGGTGGAATTCCTGAGCAAGCTCCTGGAGCAGTTTAAGGAGATTTACGGAAAGCTGGATAGGACCAAAAAGATAATCATTGCGTCCGTGCTCGGCGTGGTGTTTATCGCGTTTGTGGTCCTTTTTTCCGTTTCGACCGAAAAGGCGAATGTTCTCCTTTTCGCCGATCTTCCGTCGGCTGATTTCGGACAGGTTACCAAGAAGCTCGATGAGATGAACTTCGCGTACACCACGAGCGGAACGACCTCAATATTCGTCCGGCCCGACCAGCGCGAGCTCATTATGACCCGCCTGGCCCAGGAAAACATGATACCCAAGGGCATTCCGGGATGGAAGCTCTTCGACATCTCCAAATGGACGGAGACGGACCGCGAGCTGGACGTAAAGTTCATGCGGGCGCTCAGGGACGAGGTGAAGCGTCATATCGAATCGCTTAGCAACATCGAAAAGGCGGATGTTGAGATAGCCATCACCGAGGACGAGCTTTTCAGCGACAAGGAAAACCCCTACACCGCGGCGGTGACGGTATACCTCGCTCCAGGATACGACAAGCTCAATAAAAAGGAAATACAGGGGATAATGTACCTGGTTTCCCGCGCGGTCGGAGGCAAGCTGAAGCCGGAAAATGTCGTGGTCACCGATGAATACGGAAAGATCATATCGGATTTCGACAACGAATTCGACAGGGCAAAGGAGGAGTACACGCTCCTCGAGTACCGCAAGAAAATCGAGGAAAAGGCGCGTGTCCAGCTTCTTCACGACATTCGAAAGGGCCTCGAAAGGGTCTATACGCCCGACCGCATTCAGATAGTCAGGCTTAATATGGACTTCAACTGGGACAAGATCTCTGAGGAGAGGGAAGAGTACACTCCGATAGAGATGGAACCGGACAACCCGGAAACCCCGTACTCCGAGCGCAAGGTAAAGGATTCCCTGGTCGTTTCGGAAAAGAGCGCCAGGGAGCACTTCCAGGGACACGGCTGGAACCCCGAGGGGCCTGCCGGTACCGAAGGGAACAAGCCTCCCGGGTACAAGGCGAGCGACGACCAGTTCGCAAAGTATGATAAAGAAGAAAATATACGGAATCACGCCGTAAACAAGGCGTTGAAAAAGATACAGCGCGATCCCTTCGATGTAACGGGCGTGTCGGTGGCGATAGCGATAGACGGCTTCCAGGACCTGCCCAGGACCCCCGAGGGCGATTACGACCTCGATCCGGCCAAAAAGCCCGTGCAGATCGGGCTTACGCCGGATGAGCTCAAGCAGGCCGAGAACATAGTAAAGAAGGCCATAAACTTCAACGCCGCCCGGGGGGACCAGGTTGCCGTAGAGAACATCATGTTCGACAGGACCAAGGACTGGAACCGCGTGCGCGAGGAGTTCCAGCGCAAGGAGCAGCTCAAGCGAATATTGCTCGCAAGCCTCATTGGCGTGTTCGCGCTCTTCCTCGGAATGGTGCTCTTCCGCGCCATAAACAAGGAGCTTGCGCGCAGGCGCCGGCTCAGGGAAGAGCAGCTCGCCCTGGAGCAGCAGCGAATGCGCGAGGCCGCGCTTAGGGCCGCGGAGGAGGAGGGAATCGACGTCGAGCTTTCGCTCGAGGAAAAGGCCCGCCTCGAGCTCCAGACCAACGCGGTCAGCCTGGCGCGCGAAAGACCGGACGATGTGGCCCAGCTTCTGCGCACATGGCTTGCCGAGGAGTGAGTTACGGGCCCGAACGGGCGTCATATTTAATTTGACGCCCGTTGGCGCATGGATGTACCTTTAGGACGATGGCGCTGAAGGACGGGGCCATCCCGCCGCCGGCGGGATGGACGGGGAGGAAGAGCGATGCTTCAATCTAAAAAGTCCCAGTTGACCGGGAGGCAGAAGGCCGCCATTTTTCTGGTGTCCCTGGGCTCGGACGTATCCTCCGAGATATTCAAGCATCTTCGCGAGGACGAGATCGAACAGCTCACCTTCGAGATCGCCCGGCTCGACAGGATCGAGCCCGAGGACAAAGACAAGGTCCTCATGGAGTTTCAGGAGATGATGATGGCGCAGGACTTCATCGCCTCCGGCGGAATTGACTACGCGCGGGAGGTGCTGGAACGGGCCCTGGGCACACAGAAGGCCATCGACATCGTAAACCGGCTCACCTCGAGCCTGCAGGTGCGCCCGTTCGACTTCATCCGCCGCACCGACCCGTCGCATCTATTGAACTTTATACAGGGCGAGCACCCCCAGACCATCGCGCTCATACTCGCTTACCTCGATGCCGCCAAGGCCGCGCAGATACTCTCAGGCCTCAGCCATCAGATACAGGCCGACGTCGCCAAACGCATCGCCACCATGGACAGAACCTCCCCGGACGTGCTCCGCGAGGTCGAGCGGGTTCTCGAGCGCAAGCTCTCTACGCTCGCCTCCGAGGACTACACCTCCGCCGGCGGCATAGACTCGATCGTCGAGGTGCTGAACCAGGTAGACCGGGGAACGGAAAAGATCATCATCGAGGCCCTGGAGGAGGAGGACCCGGAGCTTGCCGAGGAGATAAAAAAGAGGATGTTCGTGTTCGAAGACATCGTACTGCTCGACGACCGCTCCATACAGAAGGTGCTTCGCGAGGTCGACACGCAGGATTTGGCGAAGGCCCTCAAGGGCGTGGACACGGAGGTGCAGGAAAAGATATTCCGAAACATGTCGAAGCGCGCATCCTCGCTCCTGAGGGAGGACATGGACTTCATGGGACCAATCAGGCTGCGTGACGTCGAGGAGTCACAGCAGAAGATAGTAAACATAATACGCAAACTCGAGGAAGCCGGAGACATCATAGTCGCGCGCGCCGGCGAGGAGGAACTCGTTGTCTAAACTGGTATTCAAACCGACCGAGGTGGTCATTACAGGCGCGCCGAAACAGATCGAGCTTCCCGAAAAGTATCAGAAGAACATCATATCCGATGAGGAATACAGGGAGTTCGAGGTCGACGAGGCCGGTAATCCCGTAGACGTATATCAGGGGCCTTCTATCGAGGAGATGGAGGCCGAGCTCGAACGCTACCGGCGCGAGACGGAGGAGGAGGTGCGCCGGCTTCAGGAGGAGGCGCACGAGCGTGTCCGCAAGATAGAGGAGGACGGCAAGTCCGCGGCCTTCCGCGAGCTGCAGCAGGCGCGCGAGCAGATCAAGATCGATATGGAGCGCTTTCAGCAGGAGTCCGAGCGCGAGGTGGAGCGCGGCAAGTTCGAGGCGGAGAAGATGATAAAGGACGCCGAGCTAAAGGTGTCCGAGATCGAACACGAGGCGTATAAAAAGGGCTACGAGGCCGGCCGTGAGGAAGGGTACAAGGAGGGGCAGGCGGAGGTGATGCGCCTCATAGACCGGCTTGGAACCATAGTGTCCACGGCGGTCGATATACGCGACGACATCATCCGCTCCTCCGAAAAGCTGATGACCGAGATGATACTCATGATAGCGCGAAAGGTCATAAAGGACGAGATAGTGGAACGGCGCGAGGTGGTGATAAACAACATCCGCGAGGCGATCAAGCGGGTAAAGGACAGGGACCGCATAGACATCCGCGTCAATTTCGCCGACCTCGATATGACCACGGCCCACAAGGACGAGCTTATCAAAATGATGGAATCCCTGAAGAAGGTGAACATTTACGAGGATTCCAGGGTCGACCGGGGCGGCTGCATTATCGAGACCGACGTGGGGGCGATCGACGCGAGGATTTCGAGCCAGCTCGACACCATAGAGGAGGCCATCCGCAACGCCAGCGCGCTGTAGCGGGCAACAGCCATGATAAAAATCCTGCCCCACGAACGCGTAGACATTCTCTCAAAATACAAGTCGATCATAGACGAGGTCAATGTCGTACAGTTCACCGGAAAGGTGGAGCGGGTGGTGGGGCTGACCATCGAGTCCTCCGGACCGGCCGTCAAATACGGAGAGCTGTGCCGCATACGTTTGGGCGAGGGCAAGTACCTGTATGCCGAGGTTGTCGGATTCAACCGCAACAGGGTCATCTTAATGCCGATCGGCGACATGAAGGGGGTGCTCCCCGGGGCTGAGGTCATAGCCGCCGGCTCATCGCTTACGGTGCCGGTGGGAGACCAGCTTTTGGGGCGCGTGATCTCCGGCGTAGGCAAACCCCTCGACGGCCGTGGAGAGATCTTCACCGGTCTCCGGTACCCCGTTGAGGGCAGGCCGCTAAACCCCCTCGAAAGACGGCTAATCACCGAGCCGCTGTCGGTGGGTATACGCGCCATCGACGGCCTCAACACGATAGGGAAGGGGCAGCGAATAGGGATTTTCTCGGGCTCGGGCGTCGGCAAATCGACGCTCCTTGCGATGATAGCCCGCTATACGAACGCCGATGTAAACGTCATCGCGCTCATCGGCGAACGAGGCCGCGAGGTGCGCGACTTCGTCGACAAGGAACTGGGACAGGAGGGGCTTCGCCGCTCGGTCGTGGTCGTCGCCACATCGGACCAGCCGCCGATGCTCCGTATCCGCGGCGCGCTTTTGGCGCACGCAGTCGCCGAGTATTTCCGCGACCAGGGAAAGGACGTCAATTTGATGATGGATTCCGTGACCCGTTTCGCCCTCGCCCAGCGGGAGGTCGGCCTCGCCGCGGGTGAGCCGTCGGCCACCAGGGGCTTCCCGCCGTCGGTCTTCTCGCTTCTTCCGAGGCTTTTGGAGCGCTCCGGGACTCGCGAGGGCTCCGGAAGCATAACCGGCATCTATACCATCCTGGTCGAGGCCGACGACATGAACGAACCGATTTCCGACGCGGTGCGGGGCATTCTCGACGGCCATATAGTGCTCGACCGCAAGCTCGCGCACAAGGGGCATTATCCCGCCATCGACGTGCTTGGCTCCATCTCGCGCTGCATGAAGGACGTCGTGGAGGACGGCCACGCTAAAGCCGCCGCGGAGATGAGGGAGGTGATGGCGGCCTACGCGGACGCGGAGGACCTCATCAATCTCGGGGCTTACGCACGGGGGTCCAACCCGATTATAGACCGGGCCATCGAAATGAAACCGCGCATGGACGCTTTTTTAAGGCAGGGCATCCACGAGCGCGACGGCTACGACGCCATTATCGAGAAGCTGGAGTCTATGTTTACGAAAAAGAAGGACGGCGCGCGAGAGGCCGGTGCGCGTGATTATGTCGCATCCACCCCCTATTTCGCGCGGATGCGTAGATAGGAGGGCGGCCGGCAATGAAAAGCTTCAAATTCCGCCTTCAGAGGCTTCTCGATATCCGCGAGGCGAGGGAGAGGGACATCAAAAACGAACTCGCCGCCATTCTGACGGTGCAGAACCGAGAACGACTGAAGCAGGAAAAGTATCGCTGGAGCGTGGAGGAGCAGCACGCTAAGTTTGCGGGTCTCATCAAGGCCGGCAGGTATTCGTATTCGGCCGCCTCGGCCTTCGAGCGTTACATCGACTTCGCCCATAAAGTGATCCGCGACCAGCAGGAGCGCATCGAGGCCATGGAGCCCGAGATAAATAAAGTCCGCGACAGGCTTGTGGAGGCATCGAGGGAGCGCAAGGTGGTCGAGAAGCTAAAGGAACGGCGATGGAACGAGTTCATGTACGAGTACAACCGGGAGGTTGCCAAGGAGAACGACGACACAAATCAGAAGATTTTCGTTAAAAAGCGGATAGAGGAAGCGATGTCGGAGGGCCGGGCATGATCGACGACATGTACGCGGTTATGGGGAGGATCACCGAGATCAAAAAGCGCTTCGGCCTCATAAAAAGGACGCATGCCCCGGCCCAGCCGGACGAATTTCAAAGGCGGACACTTCAGGCCGCGGAAGAGAAAAAAGCAAAGGCCGCGGCGGAGGAAAAGCCGGCGGCCGGCTCCAGGGCTATGAGCGTTCCCGAAATGCGTGAAATCGCCCGAATGGCCGCCGTGCGTAACGGTGTTCCGCCGGGCCTGGTCGACGCGGTCATACGGGCGGAAAGCTCGTATAACCCGAAAGCGGTCTCCGCGAAAGGGGCAAAAGGGCTAATGCAGCTCATGCCCGAAACGGCCGGAACGCTTGGTGTGAACGATCCGTTCTCCCCTAAGGAGAACATTGACGCGGGAGTGGGGCTGTTGAAGAGCCTGCTCGATAAATACGGCGGCGATTACAAAAAGGCGCTCGCAGCCTATAATGCAGGCGAAGGGGCGGTGGACAGAAACGGGGGCGTGCCCCCATACGATGAGACAAGGGAATACGTCAAACGCGTCATCGAGCTGTATCTAAGGAACAGCGAATAAAAGCGGTGGTTTTCGGAGCCTGAAATGAGAATGTTATCGGACAGGACCAAACTGATCTATCTGATCGCGCTTATACTTTTTATCGTGGCCGCTGGCCTTTTCTGGCTCGATTACATCGGGCTTCTGGACATGGAAAAAAGGCTCTCGGGCCTGTTCGGGAGGGAGGCGCCGCTGGTGCTCGACGCCAAGGACGACGAACCCTCGCTTATCGAGCGCGAGGAGTTCGAAAAGGAAAAGCAGAAGTTCATGGAGCGCGTCGAGGACCTCGACTTAAGGGAGGCGAAGATCGTCGAGGCGGAGAAAACCCTGGAGTCGGAGAAGGAAAAGCTGGACGACATCCGCAAGGGCCTCGACATAGAAAAAAAGAGGCTGGAAAGCGAAAAGAAGCGATACGCCGGATACGAACGAAACGTGCGCGATCTCGCCGGCAAGGTTACCAGCATGAGGCCCGAGGAGGCTGTCGAGATAATGATCAAGTGGGAGGAGCCCCTCATCGTGGACGTCCTGAGGCGCATAGACGCGGACGCGGTCGAACAGGGCCGAAAGAGCATTTCGCCCTTCCTCATCTCCCTCATGCCTCGCGACAAGGCGAGCAGAATCCTCTATCTTATGACCCAGATCTAAAGACCCCCGGCCGGCCCTGTTCGAGTAAAAATTGGTTGATTTAGTTGCGCGGCCGATGTATTGACGTATCCAGTGGCCCGCGACGCGCTTTCTCGAACGCTCGCGGATTGGATGGGGCAGTCCATTATATGACAAGCCTTCGAAAGAAAAAATGCTCTCTTCTCGCCTCGGTGACGCTTGCGCTCTGCGTCGTTTTGTCAGCCTGCGGTTCGCTCGGCGGGCGCGGCGAAAATAGCGCGCGTTCGGCGAAGACCTACGCATCCGCCGGCGAGTACGATGAGATGGAGGGGGCGTCCGGAATGCTCGGCCGCCAGATGAAGGCCGAACGCGCCGCCCCGTCTCCGAAGCGCGGCGTGAAGTCCGAACCCGCGCCGAGTGAGAGGATGGTCGTGTACACGGCGGACTTCTCTCTGGAGGTCGAGAGCATCCGCCAATCCCTTGACAGAATAGAGGGCCTGGCCAGGGGCCTGGAGGGCTTTATCGAATCGGTTGGAACATCGGACTCTTACAGGGGCGCTCGCGTGGTGCTCAGGGTCCCGGTAAAGAAATTCGAGAAGGCCCTGGAGGAAGTCGAAAAGCTGGGCGCCGTAGCGGACAGGAGCGTTACGGCCTCCGATGTCACGATGGAGTTCAACGATATAACGCTTAGGCTCGAAACGACCACGCGGGTGAGGGACCGCATGTACGAGCTCCTCAAGCGCGTAGGCAAGGTCGAGGAACGCGTAAAAATCCTGCGCGAAATACAGCGGCTGACCGAACAGATCGACCTCCTCACCGCGCGCGTGAACTACCTGGCGGGCAGGGCGCGCTTTTCCACCATAAGCCTGAATCTCAAAGCCGCCGTGAGGGACACTGTACGTTCGTTCATTCCGTCGCCGTTTCCATGGATTGCGGGGCTGTCTCCGGAAAAAAGAAGCGTCTTCGATGACGGAAAAAAAGTGTCGTTCGACGTACCCGCCGGTTTTTTCTCGATGAAAAGGGATTATTACGAGGGGAGCTCTCCGTTCCTGTTCTCGGCCCCGGATGGCTCTCTTGGCGTGCGCCTTGGACTTGTCGAGAACTACCCTCCCGCGGACATTCGCTTCTGGGTCGAGGCGTTCGAAATCGATGTGAAGAATCGCATGTACAGGCTGGAAAAGTCGGACGAGCTCTCCGGGCAGCACGGTCTCTCCTTCAAACGCTATCTTTTTGTGCGAGCGGACGGCGGCCTCTATATGGTCGCCTTCGCGGAGGCCGGCGGTTATATCTGGGTTGCGGAGGCCGTTTCGCGCTCCGGGGAGGATTACAGGCGGAACGCGGCCGCCATAGAATCGTTCATCAAATCGGTACGAGGCCAGCAGTGATCAAGCGACTGTTCGCCGCTTTTATCGTATGTCTCCTTTATACCGGGGCCGCGCCCGCGGGCGGGGACAGCTTCTCCCAGGAATTTTCATATTCAATGCTGGCGCCGGATCGGGACAGGGCGATCAAGAGGCTTCTAAGGTTTGCGACCGAACAGAACGGCTACGTAAAGTCCTATTCCAACGAAAACGTGGTTCTTCGTCTGCCGGTGGAGCGCGTCCCGCGCGTTCGGGAAGCGATACTCGATGTCGGGTTCATAGGTGACGAGCGGATAAAGCGTACGGACATGGGCGAGGCGCTCGTGGAGTTAAGGACGCGGCTTAAGATTAGGGAAACGCTTCTGGCCAACCTGTATAAATTGTTCGAAAACGCGGCCGTCGAACAGACCCTGGAGATCGAGAAGGAGCTGGGCAAGGTGGTTATGGAGATAGAGGAGATAAAGGGCAAGACCGCCTATCTCGAGGACAGGATAGCCATGGCCGAGGTGACCGTATCGATCAATGCGCGGCCAGGAGCGCGAAAAGGCCCGTCCGGTGAACGTGCGCGCTGGGAGTGGATGAATTCCATGGGGATCGAACATCTCATGTCCTCCGGAGACTGGCGATGAATCCACGGGCCGCAATCCCTGTCCTCATCGGTATCCTAATCGCCGGCATGCTTTGCGGCTGCCGCCCCGCCGGCACGAGCTGTCGGGTGGATCCCCCTCCGGGATTTGCGGTATATTCAAGGGATACCGACTCGTTTCGCTCCATAGCCTCCGATGGGCTCCGCATCCGGATCCGCCGGGTCGACAACGAGCCGAGGGGCAACGCCGCCATGTGGGCCCAGGCCATAGAGGCTTATTTGAAAGAGGGGGGATATCACCGTATATCCGAGGAGAAGATCGTCTCGGGCGACGGCCGGGAGGGGATCTTTACGGAGTACGCGTGCCGGTTCAACGCCGAGGATTTCCGCTACGCCGTCACAGTCTTCGCCGGCGCGGACCACCTTTACCTCGTCGAGGCCGGCGGCACGGCCGAAAGCTTTGCGCGCAAGCGCGACGGCATCCTTGGGTCCATCCGCACCTTCCGCGCGGAATGATGGCCGCATAAAGGATTGACGAATTTCAGACATGATGTCTTCCTGAAAAGAGGGTCTGCCCCCGAAGGCTTCGGCCTTCGGAATGGCGTACTGTACGGTATGCCCTCTCCGATCGCGGCACAGGGCGAATCCCGGCAAATACCGACAATGGAGCGTATATGAGAATTCTGGTCACCGGTTCCGCCGGCTTTATAGGATCGTTTACGGCCGCGCGCCTGATGGAGGACGGGCACGAGGTGGTCGGCGTAGACAACCTGAACGATTATTACGATGTCGGACTGAAAAACGACAGGAACGAACGCCTTAAAAGCCTTTTTCCATCGTACGCGTTTGAAAGGATGTCGATCGCCGATTATGGAGCGCTCGACGGGCTTTTCCGCTCCAGCGGTTTCGAGTACGTAATCAACCTGGCGGCGCAGGCGGGCGTGCGGTACAGCATTACAAACCCGCTCACATACGGAGAGAGCAACCTCTCCGGCTTTCTAAACGTGCTCGAATGCTGCAGGAGGCACGGCGTGCGCCATCTCGTGTTCGCTTCCTCGAGCTCCGTGTACGGGCTTAACGCCAGGGTGCCCTTTTCGGTGCACGACAACGTCGACCATCCGGTATCGCTCTACGCGGCCACGAAGAAATCGAACGAGCTCCTGGCGCATTGTTACGCGCACCTGTACGGCATCCCGACGACCGGACTGCGGTTTTTCACCGTGTACGGGCCGTGGGGAAGACCCGACATGGCCTATTTTTTGTTCACCAGGGCCATACTCGAGGGGCGGCCAATCGACGTGTTCAATAACGGAGATATGGAACGGGATTTCACCTATATCGACGATATCGTCGAGGGCGTCTGCCGGACACTGTGGAGGGTCCCCTCGGCCGATCCTGCCTGGAGCGCGGAGAGCCCCGATCCCGCCACGAGCAGCGCCCCGTATCGGATTTATAACATCGGCAACAACAACCCGGTCAGATTGACGCGTTTCATAAAGGTTATCGAAGAGGCGCTGGGGAGGAAGGCGAAGATCAATTTGCTGCCGATGCAGCCAGGCGACGTAAAAAGGACCTGTGCGGACATAGACGATCTCGTTCGGGACGCGGGGTACGCCCCAGCTACCGCGTTGGAGAAGGGGATCGGCGAGTTTGTGCGCTGGTATAAGGAGTACTATCGTATAGATGTATGACGATAACCCGGCCGTAAAAGTGTCTTGACTAATCGCCGAGGTGATTTCTCATAGCATTCCGCCGCCCGATGGGCGGTGTGGTCGTATTAATCGCCATTATACCGGATTTAACGCGCGGCCCGGCCGGCTGCGCATCTGGCGGCGCATCGACTTTATTACATATCAACGCCCATGGCGTTAAGTAAGGAGGAAAGCGTGAAGGTAACCGTTGTCGGATCGGGCTATGTGGGCCTTGTCACCGGCGCCTGTTTTGCGGAGATGGGAAACGACGTATATTGCGTCGATATCGACCGGAAAAAAATAGAAAACCTGGAAAATGGGATTCTGCCAATTTACGAGCCCGGCCTGGAGGAGATCGTCAAACGCAACCACTCCGGCGGCCGGCTTCGTTTTACGACGGAGATCAAAGACGGCCTCGACGATTCGTTGTTCGTGTTCATCGCGGTGGGCACCCCGCCCGACGAGGACGGTTCCGCGGACCTGCAACACGTGCTCGCCGTGGCGCGGGACATCGGCAGAAAGATGGAAAAGTACGTTATAATCGTAAACAAGTCCACCGTTCCGGTCGGGACGGCCGACCGTGTGCGAGAGGCCGTGCGCGAGGAGTTGACCAGGCGCGGCCGGAACGACCTCGAATACGATGTGGTATCCAACCCGGAATTCCTCAAAGAGGGCGCGGCTATAGAGGACTTCATGCGGCCGGACCGTATAATAGTGGGCACCGACAACGTGCGGACCGGCGAGCTCATCAAGGAGCTTTACGCCCCCTTCGTGCGCAACGGACATCCGGTGTTCATTATGGGGGTCCGGTCGGCCGAGCTCACCAAGTACGCGGCGAACGCAATGCTGGCGACGCGCATCAGCTTTATGAACGAGCTCTCACGGCTCTGCGAGAAGAGCGGCGCGGACATCGAGAGCATCCGTGAGGGGATCGGTTCGGACAGCCGGATCGGCATGCCTTTTCTGTACGCGGGGCTGGGATACGGCGGCTCCTGTTTTCCCAAGGACGTAAAGGCGCTCATACAGACATCGAAGGAATTCGGTCTGGAGGCCAGGGTCCTTAAGGCGGTCGAGGAGATCAACCGCGAACAGCGTTTCCGTTTCGCCGAGAACGTAAAGAAGCATTTCGGCGGAGAGGTAAAGGGCAGGACCTTCGCGGTGTGGGGGCTTTCCTTCAAGCCCCAGACCGACGACATGCGCGAGGCCCCGGCGATAGACATCATCAACGCGCTGCGGGACGCCGGCGCGAGCTTCAGGGCCCACGATCCCATAGCCATGGAGGTGGCGAAATCGATCATTGGCGATGAGAGCGTCGAGTACGTGGATAATTACTACGACGCCCTGGAGGGCGCAGACGCGCTGCTTCTTCTGACTGAATGGAACCAGTTCCGAAAGCCCGATTACGAAAGAATGAAATCGCTGCTTAAAAAGCCCCTCATCTTCGACGGCCGCAATCAATACGAGCCGGCAAAGATGAAGGAGCTGGGGTTTACGTATTACTGCATTGGACGGCCCTGAGGCCGTCCGCCCCTCTCGGGGGGCAAAAAAAAACGATTGATTATTTCGACACGCTGCTTTCATACGATAGCTGCTTTTGCACGAAAACATAAAGAGAAATGAAGAAGCGGCCGAAATGAAAAATCCCATCCTGATACCCGAACTCAGGGAGCTCTTGAGAAAGAGGCGGTTTTCCGTTTTGCGTGAATTCATCGAGGAGCGCCACGAGAGGGAAATCGCGGAATACCTCGGGCTTCTGCGCCCGGATGAAATACTTAAAATACTCAACCTCGTCGATCTCTACCGGCGTGCGGAGATATTCAGCTATCTCGACATGGACGTGCAGGTCGCCCTTGTGTCCGGCGAATCCAAAAAAAATATCGCGGAATTGCTTATGCAGATGTCGCCGGACGACCGCGCCGACCTCTTCCAGCACCTCGAAAAGGACATAGCCGACAGGCTGCTTCTTCTGCTTCCGTTAAACGAGCGGCTCGACGTAATCCGGCTGACATCGTACCTGGAAGAGACGGCCGGGGCCATTATGACCACGGATTACGCCACGCTGCTCGAAACCGACCGGGTGGAGCAGGCGATAAAAAAGCTCCGCAAAGAAGCGCCATCCAAGGAGACCATCTATTACAGCTACGTCACCGATGAGGCCGGAAGGCTTATAGGCTTCGTGTCCCTGCGGAACCTCATCCTGGCGCGGCCAAGGCAGCGGGTGGAAAGCGTCATGAAGCGCGATATTAAATACGCGCACGTGGACGACGACCAGGAAAAGGCCGCCAGGATGATCGCCGAGTACGACCTCATCGCCCTTCCGGTGGTGGATTTGAACGAACGCCTGGTGGGCATCATCACCTACGACGACGCGATAGACATCATACGCGACGAGCAGACCGAGGACATGGAACGCCTGATGGCCATAAGCGGGGCCGTTGAGGACAAGCCATATCTGGACATCCCGGCCGTTACCCATTTCAAAAAGAGGGTGGTATGGGTGGTCATTCTCGCGGTACTCGGGCTGGTCTCCGGTTTGATCATAGAGGGCTTCAAGGACGCGCTCGAAAAGCTCATCATCCTGACCTTCTACATGCCGCTCCTCGCCGCGACCGGGGGGAACACCGGTTCGCAGTCGGCCACCGTGGTGCTTCGCGCTATAGCGCTAAACCAGCTTCATCCGGAGGACATCGGCAGGGTGGTTTTAAAGGAATTCGTCGTAAGCGCCATGCTCTGCGTCTGCCTGGGGGCGCTGACCTACGGGCGGGTCCTCCTCTTGTCCCACGGCGCGGACATCCCGCCGCACTTTACTCTGAGCTCCATCGCGGCCGTCATCTCCATCGCCCTCGCGGTCCAGGTGGTGTGGTCGACCGTGTTTGGGGCTGTCATTCCCATCGCCGCCATCAAGCTCAAACTGGATCCCGCGGTGATTTCGAGCCCCACTCTCGCGACGCTCGTCGATATGGGCGGAATAACGATCTACTTCACCATCGCACGGCTGATTCTTGGAATATAGGCGGCCTTTGCCCAATTAGTTCTTGACGAAATACGACTTAATTAATTTCATTAAAATGGATTGTCGAAAATTTCCGTCAGGAGCGGGAGAGGGCAGACAAAGGGCGCCGGCCCGGGCGGGCGGAGAGAAACAATCGGCGGCCGCACATCACCGAATGGGAAAACTCTGAAATGAAGTTATCCGAAATTAAAAAGATGTTGAACGCGGACCTCATCTTCGGCGAGGAGCTGATCGACCAGGTGGAGGTGGAAACCGCGTTTGCGTCCGACCTGCTGAGCGACGTTCTTGCCTACTCCAAGGAAAACGCGCTTTTCCTTACGGGGCTAACGAACCCACAGGTGATTCGAACCGTGGAGGTTCTCGACCTGGTGGGAGTTGTCTTCGTGAGGGGGAAGGTGCCCCAGATGGAGACGGTTGAGCTAGCCAAAAGAAAGGGAATTCCGCTTCTTCGCACAAAATGCATCATGTTCGAAACGTGCGGGAGGCTGTACGGGGCCGGGATCAAGGCGTCCAGGATCATGGTAGACTGAAGAGCCGATGCGCCCGATCCAGTTCTATTACATAAAAGGCAGGGACTTCTTCAATGCAGGGCGTACATCCACAACGATAAAACGCCATTTGAGGGAAAAGGAGTACCCGCCGGGCGTGATCCAGCGGGTGGCCATCATCGCCTACGAGGCGGAAATCAATATCGTCTGTTATACCGATCACGGGTATTTTTTCCTGTATTTTCTCGATGACCGCGTGCGAATCATCGTGAAGGACAGGGGACAGGGGATCGAGGACATAGACCTCGCGATGCAGGAGGGGTTTTCGACCGCCTCGGATGAAATACGTAAACTCGGTTTCGGGGCGGGAATGGGGCTGGCGAACATAAAGAAAAACGCCGACAGGCTCGCCATCCGATCGGTGCCGGGCGTCGGCACCGTCCTCGAAATAGACGTACTGACCAATTCCGAAGGAAGGAGCGACAGCATGGGCACAACCCTCCGGGAAGTGATGGACAGGGCCAACCTGGAATTTCTAACCGACGGGCTCGATATCGACAGGGAACTGACGGGCGGATACGCCGGGGACCTCCTTAGCGACGTCAACGCCAATTCATCCGCCGGCAATGTCTGGGTTACCGTGCTCACACATCCGAACGTTACGGCCGTCGCCGGGCTGAAGGAGCTCGCGGGCGTGATTATCGCCGGTGGGATCCGGCCCGGGGCCGACTTCATAGAGAAGGCCTACTCGGAAAAGATACCCATCCTTTTCACCGAGATGAACGCCTTCGATGTCGTCGCGATGCTGGCGTCGCTTGGCGTTACCGGAAATTCCTGATACGGGCCCCTTCCCGTCAGTCGAGCGTCAGGCCGAACATGCGGCGGGCGTTTGCCGTGCCCGCCTCCGCGACCATCTCCTCGCTTAGGCCCAGTATCTCCGAGGCCGCCCTGAGGTTGTAGAGTATATTGGCGGGCACGTTGGGGCCGGGCTTTGCCTCCACCGGGGGAATGTCCGGGCTGTCGGTTT
>Ga0116172_10001391_pt1 | contig 22285 bp, 19 predicted proteins | sample AD_UKC083_MetaG_FD_89799 | JGI IMG/M metagenome (GOLD analysis project Ga0116172, IMG submission 89799) | Active sludge microbial communities of municipal wastewater-treating anaerobic digesters from USA - AD_UKC083_MetaG | ecosystem: Engineered > Bioreactor > Anaerobic > Digestate | place: USA... | reverse complement strand
GAGAGTAAATACTAGCTTTGGATTCATAACTAGATATAAACTTCCCGAGGATCAGTGGTCAAAAGTGGATGTTCTTGCTCTGAGGCCACAACTTTAACCGCCACATGGTTTTGATCAGCAATAATTAAGGCCTCACCACGATCACAGGTTAATAGGTAGTGCTGTTCGTAGGCTGATAAGTGAAATTCTTCAGCAACCTTCTTAATGGTGGTAGTATCTTGACGCATCAAAATTCTAAGTGATGACTGACTAGCAATTGCCTTACCGTAATCTTGGTTGAGGAAATCATTGGCTTGCTGGGAAATGATAGTAACACCCAGATAATATTTTCTGGCACGTCTGACGAGTCCTGAGATAAATCTAGCGCTCTCTGGCTCTTGGAGGAGAATCCACCCCTCATCAATAACAAGCATTCGCTTCTGGGGATTTTGTTTGACCTCATTGTTGACGAAGTTAGCCACGACCATCATCATGATCGATCTGATGGATTCGTTTAGATCTTTGATGTCAAAGACAATTAGTCGATTATCAAGGCTAATATTAGTCTGAGAATCAAAGACGGTTGACAGTGATCCTTTTACAAACCGCTCAAGTCGATCACATAAATCTTTATGTTTCATGGCTTTTAAATTATTGTAGAAATCTTTAAGGAGTGGATATTCAACCTCTTTTTGTTTTTTAGCATTCTTACGAGGCGTAAACTTGGCTTCTTTGTAGGTGAGAAGAAGGGCTCGATCTACTACCGCACGCTCCTCAGAGGTGAGTGATCCAACCATTAAGGAAATCAGTTCGGTTAAATCCTGAATATGTTCGGATAAGTTGTTTTCCTGAGTTACCGAGTGTTGGGAAAACTGGAAAGGATTAATTTTCTCTTTAGAAGTAGCAGAAAGCTTAATATACGTTCCACCCACACTTGCAGCAAGTTGTTTGTATTCGCGCTCTGGGTCAATAATGATGACTTTGGTGCCTTGCATCAGGTGGCGGAGTATTTCAACTTTGGCAGTATAGCTTTTTCCAGATCCCGATTGAGCAAAAATAATTGAGTTGGCGTTATTTAGGGAATAGCGGTCGATGATCACCAGTGAATTATTTGATTTATTGATGCCGTAGAGGATGCCTGATTCTTGAACTAGTTCCGATGAGACAAATGGGAAAGTGAGGGCAGCACTAGAACTATCAAGATTACGCTTTTGTGCTAGCTTATTCTCGGCTCTGGGGAGAATTGATTGTAATCCCTCGATCTGTTGGAACGTAGCAGGCTTGATGTAGAAAAGTCTCGTCTGCATGACTGTCTCTAACAGTTTGGTAACTTTGTTGAGCTCAATCAGCGATTCCGCACTAATCGTCATATAGATAGAGATTTGGAAAAGCTTCTCCATCCCTCGTTGGATTTTGTCTTTTAGCTCCATGGCCGATTCAAGGGGATCAGTAATCTCGCTCCCGATAACCTTGCCTTCTTTGAGCATGGTGCGCTTGGTGGATTCTAGCTCAGTTATTTTTCTGATCAATTTGGGCAGAGCGGTTAAAGGATCAACTTGTTCGATGTGATAGCTGATATCTATATCGTGATTAAAGTTAATCAGGTTATTAAGCCAGCCAGTTGAAGCCACATAAGGATAACCAGAAACAAACAGTGTTCGGACGTAACGATCATTGATCTGTAAATAGCTTGATTCTTCTTTGAGCCCTGCATAGGAGATTAAATCCACTTGATCCTGCGTACCAAAGGCGATTTTGACCGCCTGATTCGTCATGGCCCTGAGCTTGCGCTTCTTTTGCCACGCTTTAATCGGTTTGAGGCTAGTGATTTTTTTCTTTAAGTTAAACATAGTTATTTTTCAGTAACGCTTCGACAGTTTCGCGGGTAATAGCCTGGGTTTTTAAGCTTTCCGGGTTGTAGAAGCCATAAAATAAATTGAGAATTTCAAGGCCTGTTATGCTTCGGGCTTTCATTTGCATTCGCTCCAAACCTTTAATAATAATGTCCTTCTCAAGGTTTAGATGTTCTTTAATCAGCTTCATATCCTGATGACGCTCTGTGTGTTTGTAGGGAATGACAATATAGAAACGGCGGGAAAGAATCTTGTTACCAGAGACTAATTTTTTTACGAATGAACAGTAGCCTTCAATTTGCTTTTTGTAGGCAGGAATAGTTTCCTTATCTTTTGTTTTACCAATATCTTCAACATAGCGGTCGATATCAACTTCTCGCACACGAACAAGTATCTGGATTTCACACGGTAGTGAGTTTAAAAAGTTTTGGAAGCTATCAATAATCACATCCTGTTCTTCTTCACTTTTAAGCTCAAAGTTGACCGATGATGTTTCCAAGATTTGACGATATTCGTTACCTGGCAGGACAAGGATATTATCCACGACTTCTTTAATCTGGATTTGCTGACGGCTACTAGATTTTTTAGATTTGCTAAAGATACTCATAGTTTTAATTCTTCATTTGATAGCGAACTGCCACCTTGCCAGAGTCGATTAATTGCTCGAGACGAACAAGGTCTGAAATATTTATTTCAGTCTTTTGATCACTGGATGCTTTCTTTGTTGTTTTTCGTTTAGAGATAGCAATATCTGGGATATCCGGAATATCAATAATGCGGTTGGTAATATCGTTTTTGTTATAGAGCCAATACTTAGGGCGGAATTGATACCTGAGTACCACTCCAAGCCACTCAGCTACTATTTTGTCTTTAATGCGAATAACTAGAATCAAGCAGATCATGATTACAACGCCAATGAGTCCAAGTTTGTAGGGTACAAGTTTCATGGCAGGCGCAAACAAAATGTAGATAAGGGCAGTCCAAAGAACCGGAAACATGAGAATCAAGATTTGAGTCATGTTAAGTGATCCGGCAATCTTATCTTCAACAGTAGTTATTTGTGCTGGAATAATGGTTGTTCTCATAGGTGTACAGTCTTTCTGGGCGTTGTAACCGACCTTGCGGCCTTAGATGAAGCCGTGGCGCTTGAATCAGTACTAAGCACATTGGTAATTTGACTCCCAACGTGGCGAACTGCCCCAACACTACGGGAGAATAAGATGAGTTGCATCATGAATGAAGGGATTTTGAGTAGGGTTAAAAGTAGCCCAATCGCAACAGCTACCGAGATCAGTGAATTATTTGTTTGCTCTGGAAGCGTTAAAAATGTACCAGCCAGTTGAATTGTGACTACATGCACAAAGATCATAAAAACTGAAACAAAATATCCTTTAACTGCCATTTCGGCAAAGTCGGCAGTTTTGGGAATTGCTGATAGGAGAAAAATAAAGGGTGAAAGCACAGCACCAAGTGAGATCACAATCAAGCGACTGATGTACATCAGAAGTAGCACAATCGCCACGATCAAAAATATGAGTAGGAAAATTAGGATAATAAATGGTGCTGTGCCGTTAGTAATGCTTGAGATGGTAACGGCATTACTGATCCACGCATGATTTAGACCTCCCGTAGCAGAAATGACACCAGAAACCAAAGCGTTGCTAGCTTTGATGGCATAGTCAGCCAAGAATAGTGAAACATTTGCTCCTAAGAAGGCTAGCCCAATTCTAGGCAGGAGATGTTTAAATTCAATCTCTTCAAATCCAAAGGTGGAAGCACTCATAAACTGAAGGCCTAAAAGTGCCACAACCAACACAAACAGTGTATCGGTAATCCCGAGCATGATGAGCCAGAATTTAACGATTGAGGCATTCTCAAGAAGCGATGGAGTGGTTGATAAAAACGTCATAATCCCATCAACTATTGGTTTAGTGGAACTTTCAACAATGTTTTGAATAAAGCCATTGACTGCATCAATAAGTACTTGGGTTAAGCCATCACTAGGCGCTACGCTCTCAATTTGAGTAATCGGAAGATTAGATGTGGATGTGGTTAAGCCATCACCGACTAAAGCTCCAGATAGAAATGACACAATTGAACTGGCAGCAAACACAACTACCAATCCTATCAATGCATTTCTGATAGTTTTCTTGGCTTCTTCTAAAGCATCCGGCTTGCCGGTGGAGGTAATGTAGATATAGCCACCCCGAATTAAAAAAAAGACCGCTGCTGCGGCCGAGATAAGTGTAATTATTGAAAGAGCGTCATTTGTAAACGCTGTTACCTCCGTAGGTGCGCTAGTTGAAGCATACGCAAGCGTTGGAGAAAAGAGTGCTATGAGTATGGTTACGACCAATACTAATAATTTCATATTTGTTCATATTCCAATATTGGCCGACTTACTGAGCCGCGCCAAATGCTCCAGTTGCCAGATCTGAAACAATATTTGTCAGCACGAAAGCACCAAGCACAACCGCGAGCCCGATAGCTGAATACAAAATTGTTTTTTTGGAGCGATCAAGAGTTTCTGGGTTGCCTGAACTAGTAATGTAGCCAACGCCTCCCCAGACAAAAAATCCGGCAGAAATTAGTCCAGCAAGTGTTACGAGTACTTGAATGACACTTTTGATGAATGTTTCGATTTTGGTGACATCTCCCGAAGCAGCAAAGACTGGTGAAGCAAAAGTCAGTGTCGTGATGGCGACGGATGAGAAGATAATAATCTTTTTATTCATAACCTACCTCCATATAAATTACTAATTTATAAATATTAGGCAGGTCTGGTTACAAAAAAGCCCCTATCCGGAGGGGCAGCTCTGTTGAACTTGAGGGAATTATTATCCTAACCAGGCAAAAAGTCAACCGGGTTATTAGTTGAAAATATGTCCTATATAATTTGTAACAGCGTTTGATAGTCGAGTGTGATCCTGATAAGATTAAGTTCTAAAGTCTATATGATGCTATGAAAACTTATATTCCCTTAGTGGCAGAACCACATACGCCTCCATACAAAATACATAAGTATTTTGCACGTAGGCCTTGGAACGTTTTTTCCCAGTTAATTCAACTATATAGTGACAAAAACAGCGTAGTTTTAGACCCGTTTATGGGTGGCGGTGTTACTATACTTGAGTCACTTAAGCTCAATAGGAATGTTATTGGTTTCGATTTGAACCCACTCTCGAAGTTTATCGTTAGTAACATGGTTAAATCAGTTAATAATATTGATGAAATTGAGAAAACTGCAAATGACTTAATTCAATACATTAAAGAAATATATTCAGAATTTGACTACATTGATATTGATTCAAAAAAACACAAAATTTTATGGAGTGAACTTGCATTCGTAGTCTATTGTAATTACTGTAATAAAAAAACCAAGCTTTCAAACTCTAACAAAATTTCGAATGGCAAATATCGATGCGAGAATATCAACTGTCCAAGCAATAAAAATTCTGAATATGTTCAACCTAAAAATTGCAAGAGGGATGGATACGAGTATTTGTATGCTGTTGTCAAAAACGATAAAAAATCTAAAGAAAAATTACACATTAATTATGATGATGATTTATTCACTCGTTTAAATGATCACATTTCATATCTTGAAAAGCAAATCAAGCATTTAAAAATAAATATCCCTCAAAACAAAATCCCTCTTGATTGGGACAGACAGCATGAAGACTTGTTAGAAAAAAAGGGCATCAAATACTTTGAAGACCTATTTACTAAAAGAAATTTGTATATAAACCTTCTATTGAAAGCAAAGATAGACAATATTCGGGATGAGGATAAAAGAAATATATTTCGATTAGTGTTTTCCAGTTCGCTTCGTGATTCGAATATTATGGCTTTTACCAGCGATGGTTGGCAGTCTGGATCGCCAACCACTTGGTCAAAACATGCATACTGGATACCATCCCAGTTCTGCGAAGTGAGTGTTCAAGACGCATTTGATCGCGCATATTCCAGGATGAAAGCGTCGCTAATTTATAATAGGTTAATAAATTTAAGAGCCAATAAAACAGAACAATTTGAAGAATTAACAAGTAGTAAGAATTCATTTCTATTATTTTCAGATTCTATATCCAATATAGATATCCCAGAAAATTCAATAGACGCAATAGTTACGGACCCTCCTTATGGAAGTAATGTCCAATATTTAGAGCTATCACATTTTTGGTATGTTTGGAATAAAGATATCTATAATCAAAGTGAGATAAATTTTGATAAAGAGGCCGTATCGAACAGAAAAAAGAACTTTAAAGGTTCAAAGAATACACAAGTATATTATGAAAACTTGCTGTTAGTTTTTTCAAAATGTTATAGCGCATTGAAACCAAATAAGTACATGGCATTGACTTTTAATAATAAAGACATGGGCTCTTGGTTAGCAATAATTGCGGCAATACTTAAATCAGGATTTACATTTAAAGAAATGTTTTTTCAAGATGGAGTAAAAAATTACAAGCAAACAGCTCATACAAAATATGAGGGATCACCATATGGAGATTTTATCTATCTTTTTACAAAAAATATAAATGAAAAAACAAGGTCAATTCCAACTGTCAACAATGGTGAGAGCACAATGATCGAAGAAATAAACAAAATTTTCAAAGAGCATAATCAAATAATTAATGAAAAATCTAATATTCAAATTATAGACATGTTTAAAAAAATTATCCCCTTAGTCGAAAGTTTTATTTCAAATAATGGAGAATTTACTGAAAAAACTTTCGCATATTTTCATAAAAAAAATTTGGAAAATGTATGATTAAAAATCGAAGAGTGAGCGACAAACTTGAAATTATTAACCCAGATAGAAATGCGAAATTAGCACCCATCTATTTGGAGATTATTAATAAGTTAAACAGCAAATACTTGACGACTGAAAATGTATATTTTCAAGACTTAGTAAACTTCAAGACAAATAAGATTTCCCCTAGACATAGCTGGTTTGAGTACAAGCAAGGTTATGCTGAAAAACTGGTAGCTTATTTAATCGAAAAAAATAATCCTCCAAAAGATTCATACGTTCTTGATCCATTTACTGGCGTTGGAACAACGAATTTAGTATCGCAACAATTAGGCTACAAATCTATTGGATACGATATCAATCCAGTGGCAATTTTGGCGTCTAAGGTTAAGACAAAACACTATCCAGAAGCCCTTTTGAGGCAGATTGATAAATTAATTAGTAAATTCACACCCACAAGGTACACCAAGAATGTCCCTGTGGCAAAAGTTATCAGTAGTTCTTTCGAAGAAGACGTTTTTAAACAGTTAATGTATATAAAAGGTTTTTATGAGTCCATCGAGGATGAATCAATTCAGAATTTTCTGAAGCTTGCATATCTCTCAATAATTGAAAGAGCCTCAATAAGAATTAAAGATGGAAACGGGATAAAACTAGCTAAAAATAAGAAGAAATTAGATAATGTTTACATCTTCTTCGTAGATAAAGTCAAACAAATGCTACATGACGCCAAAACAAACAACTTTGATCAAGAAACAATCTTGATCAACGGTTCAATGACTTTAAAGAATGATTTTAACAAGATTTCTGATAAAAACGTTGGTATTGTAATATTCTCTCCACCTTACGCTAATTGCTTTGATTATTGTGAGGTGTATAAACTTGAGTTTTGGATGGGCGGATTTGTACAGAATTATTCGGATTTTGATAAATATAGATCCATAGCTTTACGTTCTCACGTTAATTCAAGTTTTAGCCATGAATTTATCAATAAGAATAGTAATGTCGAAATTATTGCAGATTTAATTTCAACCCATAATGTATGGAACAAAAATATACCCGACATGATACGTGGTTACTTTGATGATATGGAAGAAATTCTAAAGAATATGAGTAAAGTTATGATAAAAGGGGCAAGAGCCTACATTGTAGTGGCGAATTCAGGCTACAGAGGAGTGTTGGTGCCAACAGACCTGCTATTAGCAGAGATTGCTGAAAAGAATGGGTTTCAAGTAAATAATATTTACATTGCTAGGAAAATAAGAGCATCATCACAACAGATGAGCCTCCTACATGATGGGTATAATAAGCTGATGAGAGAAAGCATTATTGAAATTACTATATGACTATATCTAACGTACTAAAGATTAGATACCAGAGTTGGAATGAACTCGAAAAACAAATTGAAAGCCTTTCAACTACAACCGAAAGAGGAGAAGTATTCGAGCAGTTCGTGTTTGCGTTTCTTAAAATAAAATCTGATCTCTACCAAATCAAAGAGGTTTATCGGTCGAAAGAAATTCCAATTGAGATAAGAGAAAAATATAGTATCGAAGCAAAAGATAGTGGAATTGATGGAATCTTTATTTTAAGCGATGGTAAGTGTTGTGCTTATCAAGTTAAGTTTAGAACTGGAAGATCGATTCCAAGCTATGCTGAGCTATCTAAGTTTTGGGTGGAAGCGAAACATACAGACTACAATTACACAATTGCCAACTGTTACTACGTAACTAAATTAGCTAGCAAGAATGATAAACATCTAAGCATATTAGTTGAAGAGTTAGACAAGTTAGATCCGATCTTTTTTAATAATTTATATGAATTTGTAAATAACAGTAAAGTTAAAAAAATTCTTGCGAAACCAGAGAGATTTCAAGAAAAAATGGTGTCGGATTGCGTAACGGGGCTGAAGAAAGCTGACCGCGGAAAATTACTTGCTGCATGTGGAACCGGAAAAACACTAACCTCTCTTTGGATAAGCCAAGGGATTGATGCAAAGAGTGTGTTGTTTCTTGCACCCAGCCTTGCACTAATAAAGCAAACCCTAGAATCCTGGGCAAATAATACTGAAAATCCATTTAAGTATATTTGTGTTTGTAGTGATAGATCTGTGTCGGAAAACATTGACGAAGGTGACATTGAAATTGGTGATTTTAATTATCCCGTCACAACTAATTCTCAAGAAATAGTTAACTTTTTGTCAAACACAAACAGAGGACAATCTATTGTTTTTGCCACATACCAATCATTAAAAGTGATCTCTGACTCCTTAAACGTAATGCCTAACTATAGTTTTGATCTGACAATTTTTGACGAAGCTCATAGAACGGCAGGTTCAAAAACTTCGCAATTGTTTTCACTAGCATTGCATGATGAATTTGTGAAATCTAAAAAAAGATTGTTTATGACCGCTACTGAAAGATTAATTAAGCCATGGATCTTAAAAAAGGCAGCTGAATACGACAGAGTGGTTTTCTCAATGGATGACGAGTTGGTATATGGAAAAGTCTTGCATCAATTTAATTTCGGCGATGCGATAAAACAAGGTGTGATTTCAGACTATCGAATAGTAGTTGCAGGAGTCAAAGAATCAGAGGCGAGAGAGCTTATCTCGAGCAATAATTGGATTGTAAACAAGAGCAGTGATGCTACAGAACGATTTTCGTCCTCACAAAATATATTTAGACAAATTTTGCTGCTTAAATCAATGCAGGAATTTCCAATAAAAAAAGTTATCACTTTTCACTCCACTGTAAAAAGTGCCAAAGAATTTATTGATGGTCTAAATAGCACAGAAATTGATATTAAAACTGTCTATAAAACACTTTGGCCAGAGTTAAAAAAAGAGGACCTCTACTTTGACCACATAAGCGGAGAAATGAGCTCAGGATTAAGAAAACAAAAGCTCGACTTATTTTCCTCAAAGCAATATGGAATCATATCAAATGCAAGATGTTTGACTGAGGGAGTTGACGTACCAGCCATTGATAGTGTTTATTTTGTAAACCCCAAGAGTTCGCTTATAGACATTATTCAAGCTTGTGGCAGAGCTTTAAGAATACCTCGGACAGAATTAGGAAAAACAAATAAAATTGCATATTTTATAGTTCCTATTATTATTCCAGAAGGCAACCAATCTGAAGTTATCAATAAGCTGGATTTTGAGATGCTCTATAGCATAATTCAATCATTAAGAGATCAGGATCAAAGATTAACAGAGTGGGTAGACGAATTAAATTTGGCTGCCACGAAAGGTCGAGTCTCAACTTTCAACAAGGGAATGGTTTCTCCCGTAGAATTTAAACTACCAAAAGAATTCGATGTGGACAAATTTAAAGAAAATGTTTACTTAAAAATAGCAGAGGTAAATGGTGATCCAAATACATATTCTTATAAAACTAAGCAATACGGTAGAAAAGAACGAAAAAGCAACTTTAAGAGAATTTTTAAGACATTAGGTGACTATTCTATAGAAAGTTATAAGAACAACCTTGTAGATCCAACCATCAGTAAGTTCAATAAACTAGATAGTGTAATGAAAAGTTCTGATCTTATTATAAATAATAATAATATTTCGCATACACAAAGATTAGGATTAATTTCAAAGAGAAATAAAGACTTTTCGCTAACACCTATGGGGCAAAAATACAAGATTGGTGAGATTGAGTTCAAAGATTTATTCAGACAACAAATGTTGAAATATTTTTCAACTGAAGATGGTAGCTCAATCAAAAGAATACTATTCCCTTATAGATCTTGTTTAAAGATTTTACTAAACACGAAGAGGGTTTCTTATATTGAATTCGTTTTCAATCTTTACACACTTGTTGACTCTTCGCAAAAGTCAATTTTGGATGCAATAGAAGGTATTAATTATTTAAGGACTAATTATCCCAACATTGAAATTACGAATACTGCGAACAGAGAATCTTTACTGAATGAGTTAAATGAATACTTTGGTACTAACTATTCTGAAACCGATATCTGGGAGAAAAAGACTACCGTTAATAATCAGTTTATCTATTTTAGAAACCATCTTTCAATGTTTGATGAATGTGTTGAAGTTAATCAAAACTCAATCTCCCTTATAGCAACTAAAGAAGGAGTGCTAAGACAGCTCCTAGATGAAAATGAGTCTTTAGAAAAAGAATTAAATACTGATAAATTAGTTGCAATTTATCAGGGCGGCCTGCTGATATTCACTATCTTCAGTCTAATGCATCGATAGTGAATTATATGGGTATTTTTGAATTTGAAATAGATAAATTTACAGAATACATCAAGATAAAATTTAAAAGTAGTATCTCAAGTTTTAATTCATATATTCATAAACTTCTGTTTCCCTTGTATGCGTTCCCGCTCAAGCTCGTAACAAATAGTGCATATTATCTAGTTAAATTCACCCTCCATCTCACGATAACCCTTATCAAAATATTATTTGAAACAATCATTTACCCTTTCAGAGGACTGCGCAACTTTCTCAAGTCTCCTGACTTAACCTACTCACCATTTTTTTAACTATCTTCCAGATTGAGAACCGTTAAATGTGGTTACTAATGAGGTATTTTGACCTGTTAAAATTCGGTTGTGTCAATCTTTGTTCGAAAAGTCAAAACTAAAAGTGGAGCCACTGCTGTCCAAATTATCCAAAAATCAGGTAGACAAGTTGTGGCGGTCGATCATATCGGTAGTGCCCACTCCCAAGCTCAGCTTGACCTTCTCATAGAAACAGCTAGAAAGAAAGTCATTGGTGGACAACTCCCATTATTCTCTGAACCAAAAACTAAGTCATCCATTCTGTCATTAAGTGCTGCCTCACTCTTTCTCTATCAAACTCTTCAGGGTGTGTATCGAAGATTAATGTTTAACCAACTCAACGATGTCGTCTTTGAGCAGTTGGTGATTGCTAGGTTAATTGAACCATCTTCTAAACTGGATACGATTCGAATTTTGGATGACTTGGGACTTCAACCTCCGAGCTATACCGGAATTCATCGCTGTTTAAAACGAGTCATTGATGATGACTACCGTCATCAGCTAGCCAAGCTATGTTTTCAGGCCAGTTCGCCCTTCAATCTTTCTCTGTTGCTCTACGATGTCACCACTTTGTACTTTGAAACCCAACAAGAAGATGAGTTTCGAAAATCAGGATTATCCAAGGAAAGACGCTTAGAACCCCAAATTGTGGTGGGACTATTGGTGGATCGATCGGGTTTTCCCTTGGAACTCCATGAATTTGAAGGTAATTTGGGTGAGACCAAAACCATGATTCCGGTGGTCAAAAGTTTCTGTGAACGTCACCACTTAGATACCAATCGACTAACTATTACTGCTGATGCCGGGATGTTATCCTCCACCAATTTAGATGAGTTGGAAGCGGCTGGCTTCTCCTTTATTGTCGGTTCCAGGATTGCCAAGACTCCTTACCAAATTCAGGAGTTTAAGAAAACCAACCCAGAAGAAGAACTCCTTGATGGTCAAATCTTTGAAACCACTCAAAGTTTTGGTTACAAAAAAGAAGATAAAATTAAACGTCGAGTAATCTACCAATACAAACACAAACGAGCCCAACTCGATTTGATGAATCTTAAAAAACAAATCCTCAAAGCTAAGCGGATTATTGCCGGTCAGGCTCCACTTAAAAAATCCACCTTTCTGACTCTAACCACCACTAAACCAAGTCTCAATCACAAACTCATTTTAGAACACCAGCTTCGAGCCGGGATCAAAGGCTATGTCACCAATTTGCCAGCGCCACCGAAGGGAACAGAAGATGTTGCATCACCCTTGGGTCTGGGAGTTCCGGCTCAAGAAGTGGTTGATAATTATCATCAACTTTTCCAAGTAGAGAAATCATTTCGAATGTCCAAATCGGACTTAAAGGCCAGACCCATCTTCCATCACAAACTTGATTCCATCAGAGCACATTTAACCGTGGTGTTTGCTGCATTAGCCATTGGACGATTCGTGGAAACTCAAACAAAGTTATCACTGAAAAAATTTATTCACACACTTAAAGTCGTTCGAACTTCTACCTTGTTAATAAATGGAGAAAAAACTCAAGTCGATCCCTATGTCTCTCCCGAAATCCTGAGTATTGTGGAAAACCTACGAAGTGGTTACTAATTTGGTTAAGTCAGGTATTATCTAGTTAAATTCACCCTCCATCTCACGATAACCCTTATCAAAATATTATTTGAAACAATCATTTACCCTTTCAGAGGACTGCGCAACTTTCTCAAGTCTTTATTTATTGTTGCGGTTGTTTTGTATATGGGTGCATCACTCTTTGTGATTGCTGATTATCTACGAACCCAATACGGATTCTACGGAAAGTTTCTCTGTGCCATTGGTGCTAAAGATCGGGTGAAAAACTCAGTTGTTCGCATCGTAGGTGGATATTCAGAGGGTACTGGCTTTTTTATAAACCAAAACCAGATACTTACCAACTTCCATGTTATAGCAGATGAACCTAGTCCTAAGGTGGTATTGCCTGATGGCAGGTTTATTACACCAATAAAAATTGTTGGCAATAAGGATGTAGATTTGGCAGTACTTACGACAGACAAATCATTTTTTGATCTCGTGTTACCACTTCCTACATCAGAGCTTAAAATACGGGAAGATGAGCCACTAATCGCTACCGGCTATCCACTCGGAACTGATCTATCTGGACAAGCAACAACAGCCAGGGGTAACTTTATTGCATTTCGCCAGTCAAAAAAAGATCCAGTGGTCTATATCCAAACAGATGTAAGTTTAGTCAAAGGAATGAGTGGCGGGCCACTCACAGATCAATGTGGCACTGTTATTGGGATCAATACCATGAGTTTGGCTGGTCTCTCCCTCTTTATCTCAGGATATCAGGCCAACAACATGATTCCCTCATTCACTGACCAAAATGTGACAAAGATTGAAGTAGACGCAACAAAATCACCAGAAGACGCAGTAAAGGCTTTTTATACCTATCTAAAGGCTAGACAAATGGAAGAAGGGTTTAAATTACTTAGTCAGGAGTATCTCAAAAAAACTAATTTTCAGGAATGGACGGCACGATTTACGGATATCCTAGATGTGGATGTAATCAAGTCAGAGAGATTTGAAACTACCAAAGATACAGCATTTGTAAAATTCTCGACAAAAAATTGGGTTAATAATGAGGCAGAAGTTCATTATTACGAAGGGACTTGGCAAACAATTCTTGAAGATGGTGTGTATAAAATGCTGAAAAGTAAGATTGTTGAAGTAGATAATCCTGGTTATACATGGTTTTATGAATAAACATTACCTGCTATGAATTTAAAATTATTTAATAACCAATACATATTCAACTTCAAGTTTTACTTCCCAACACGACAGGACACCATAATGAATAAAGTCCAAAAGTATATGGATAAGTATGGCTTAGGGGGGAATCGTGACCTAATACTTACAATCATTAAGCACATGAGTAATAAAGACTATGCCATATTTTCTAATCCGAATGACGAACAAGAATATATCCAATGTACTGTTGACGAAAATGGTATTGTTATTGATTTCCCATTCTCTGTAATTGATAAGCGATCAAAACTCCTTCATCGTCTAGATTATATAATTCTAAAAAATGATTTAAGAAAAACTCAAAGCATTTTTGGCAATAGCTATATTTACGAAATGACCAAAAATGATTATGGATCGGCAATCGATATTTATTGTCGCCAGAATCTAGTTTTTGCCGCGAAAATCATGCATGAAATACTAACAGAGGTATATTCTCTTGATCCAGAGTTCAAAATGGATATAAAAATAGATACTTGGAAAAAATTTTGGTTTTAATTATGACAAATAAAATTGTTGTGCCAATGAGCTCAGTCGAACATGTTGTAAATGAATTTTTTCAAAAAGATCGAACACTTACGCCAAATGGAGCTATAAGAAATAGTACTCTACTGTCTTGTAAAAGAGATTTTCTTTTTTTAAGAGCTCCAAAGTTAGAATATCAGCCATACAATCTGAGTAAGGCTCAGGCAGATGCTCTACGAGCTGATATGCCATCATTTGCTGCAATTTTAGTTTATTGCAGCTCGATTGATTTACTTGCAAGAGTGATGAAAAAATCGACTGGAATTCATAATAGTAAAAAATATTTTTTGTGGTCAGCAAAGAAATGGTTTGGGAGAAATAAAAGTCAAAGTAACGCGTTGTGGAAAATGAGATGCGCAATGTCACATCAATACATGATTGAAAAGAATCAAAGAGCTGTTCCATTTGGATTTTCGGGTTCAATGATGTTTGACAAAAAACAAAGAAAATGGACTCTTAATTTGAATGGTATGTATGGCGATATCACTCATGCAATTCAAAAAGCTCATGAGCATATTCAAGGTTTATCTAAGTTCACTCAGCAAAAATATGCGAATTTTATTTATGAGTATGGTTTCTTCTATACGCAGGCAAACTAGATATTCCTAGGTTAATTAGGGGCCTTGCCCCTCATTTCGCAAGGGTTTCCGCTTCGCTTCAATAAACTGCACTTCGTTTGCCCTTGCAAAATTCACCCCGCTTTAAAAATTCCCAGGTATGGGAAGTATGGCCATACTTCCCAACCATTAATTTTCGGGAAGAAGCCAAGAAGGAGGTGAAAACCTATGAAACTATTAACAAAAGAGCTTCTCAAAAGATTTGAGCAAGTCGGCAGACAGGAGGACTCTAGCGATCCTCTCGTTATTGCAAAATTCTTCAATCCTTGCGGTGCAGGTACTTGGTACGCCACTGAGTACGATCCGACATCGAGAGAGTTTTTCGGATTCGTTTCTATCTTTGGGGATTGGAATGATGAATGGGGTTCTTTTTCCCTAACCGAGCTTGAGAGTTATCGTGGCAAATTTGGATTAGGTATCGAGAGAGATCTCTACTTTGGGGAGCAGAGAATCAGTGAGGTTGTCCCAAGTGCAAAATTATAAATATTGTATCCACCGCGGGGTCCCAACCCCGCGGATGGGTATCCAAGAAAGGAAAATATATGATCAGAAGATTACCAGTTTTTAAAGGTTACACAGTAGATTTACGATTGCAGGAGTTTCGCAAAGTCCCGCTGAACGACTTGCCCGAGTTTGTCCCACTCTTAAGCGATAAGGGTGCACGACTATTTAATGAGTTCAGGCAAACGGAGGAAGGTAGAAAAGAAATTGCGTATGTTTTAGGAAGACGGCTAGACGACTATTAGTCGTCTTCGGCCTCGATCATTTCCCAACTACCAGAAAAAGCTTGCTCTTTGGTAGCAATATAAATCTCTATTTGATCAAGAGATGTTTCTTCGTAGATGCGAGCAATATGTTTTTTTAGGTAAATGAGACTAGCGTAGCCAGGGCAGATAAATAGAAGAGTTGGAAAGTCGTGGCCTGTGGCCTCGGTAAACTTGCCATCATCAATATAGTCACAATATTGTTCGATTCGTTTGCGCAGGGCAAAGCGCGGAGAACTATCCTCGACCACTTCGACAAAATAACGCTTGGTAGTACCTTTATCATCGACTCTGGCAAAGTAGGCATCTGGTAATGGGTGGATTAGGTATGGATGTGCTAGTAGATCAGTTTTAGTGAAAAAATGGAGTGTGTGTTTTGATTTTTCTGATTCACCTCGTAAATACAGGAAGTATTCAGCAACAAATGAAGAGTGAGTAATAAATTGTTGAGATCTGATTTTTTCTCGATAAATTCTCTTTAGCGCCCGCTTGTCAAAATTTGGACTATCAGAGAGTACTTTAATACTTCCAGATGAAAGGTAGTAAACGGCTGGAATATTGGCTAGTCCTAAAGATCGTGAGTAGTGTTTACCGATGTAGTTGTAAGTAATGAGATTTTTAAGATGGTAGTTAGTTAGGCGAATATTATTGTGGTTGAGGAGTCGTTGAAGTTGAGAGCTATTTAAGAAACGGAATCTATAGAGATAATGGAGTATGTCTAGTTGTGCTGTTGGTAATAATTGGCTGTCCATAGTAGTTAAGTTTGGGCAGTTTGGAGTGATTGTATCATTCCTCTCCCTTATATATAAGGAATAAGAGGGTAAATGTAAAATATAAAATACCGTATTATCAACCTAAACTAAAATATCTCATTACCTACCGGCAGGAAACAATAAACTCATATTCACCAATATTAGTCCTTGCTATACTAGACTCACATGACAATAGACCAAAGATACGTATCATTGCCAGATAAAGTAAAACAGAGCATTGAAGAACTGACAATGCTATTAAGCGATTGTTTAGCTGAACATCTGATTGGAGTTTATCTAAATGGTTCAATATCTCTATCAGCATTTAATCCTAAGACGAGTGATATTGATGTTTTATGTATTGTCCGAATTCTGACTGACCAACAACGCAAAATGATTAGCGATGCATACAACAGAATAAAATTACACAGTCCAAATAAAATTGAATTATTTGTTATATATGAAACAGTATTGACCAACTTTTCTTATCCTACGCCCTGTGAGCTTTATTTAAATGGAGAGGAAGATAAAACAACAAAGTTTGAAAGTTATGATATTGCTGCGATATTAGAAATGACTCGGTTACATGGCATTACACTAATAGGTAAAGATCCAATCGATATAATCAAGGGAAATTACAGTAACTATTTTCTAAAATCGATTATTCACGATGCTTTGTGGAGTGTAAATAATATTGAAAAGGGACCGACCGAGGGATACTGTGAGATTCCAGCTTATGCGGTAAGTTGTTTCTGTCGAGTTCTAGCTTATGTTAAGGAAAAACAGATTTTATCCAAATTGGATGCAATAGATTGGGCATATACAAATTTGCCAAAAGATTACAACTCACTGTTGGAATCTACTCGTATTAAGCTCTCCACAGATACATCTCAACAAGTAAGTTGTAAGTTACTTAAAGATTTTGCAGCATATTATCTTCTAGTAGTCAGGGATGCATAATCACTACAAACAAATGTTTTGCTAGTTTGCATAAAGAATGATTTGACTAAGGCAAAATATTAATGCTTTCTATTTTCTTGGGTAATAAGACTCGAGTTTTCTGTGCTGGTTGAGAAACATACTCTTTTGTATACAACTTCCTAGATGACTCGATTACCTCATCAACTCTGTTTTGACTACAATCAATCTTAACCGGCACTGTGATACCGGAAAATGGTTCTTCTGGATTGAGCGCACCGAGCCTCATATAAAAATGGTACGAAGGCAAGCTGGCAATTTCACCCTGTTCAATATACGGCCTGAATTGTGGCAGGATCATTCGCTCGTCTTCGGGGTTTGCCGTTCTAAAGCATATAACGGTGCCTGTATTGGCTAAAGTTACATTAACAAGCGAAGTGTCTTCAATTTGGGATGTAGTTTGATGGGCAAGAATTGCATTGAGCCGGTATTTTCGTGCTTCCGACAAGATTTGAGAAAATGCTGGAGTAGCAAAGTTTTGAAACTCATCAACGTATAGGTAGAAATCTCTCCTGTCTTCCTGTTTCATTCTGGCTCGTTTAAGTGCAGCCAGTTGGATCTTAGCCATAATAAGCACTCCAAAGACGCTTGAGTTATCTTCACCAACTTTACCTTTAGAGAGATTGCATAACAGAATTTTTCCCTCATTCATAATTGTGTCAAAATTTATTGTGGACTTGCCTTGCTCGAGTATTCGCTTGGCTGTGGGAGAAAATAGGAAGCGTCCGATCTTGTTAGTGATCGGTGAGATCATTTTGACTTTCTGGTAATCTCCAGCCTTGGCAAACTCATACTTCCAGAAGTCTTTGAGGTTTTCGTCAGTCAGGTTTTTAGTGACCGATTTTCTATAACTCGTATTGATAAGGAGTTTATAGATGGTAAACAGCGTGGCATCGGGTACAGTAAACGCCGTATGAATCGTATTACGGAGTATGTATTCCATGCGAGGCCCCGAGTATTTATCCGTGTAAATCTTTTGAAAAACTGAAATTATGCTTTCGGCAATAAATTCTTTTTCTCTGATGGCTTGTTCTTCTGGAAGTCCTGGAGTTAATTCAATCAAGTTAATCCCCATCGGATAGCTGATATCGTCTGGATTAAAGTAGACAACATCTTGTATTCGCTCTTTAGGGATAACCGAGATAATTTGATCGGTCAAGTCACCATGAGGATCAATGACTGCCAAGCCTTTGTTATTATCTACATCTTGTTTAATCATCGATAAAAGCATTGTCGATTTACCAGTTCCCGTTGCACCAATAATGTAGACATGGCGACGGCGTTCATCTTCAGTTAATCCAATTGGTGTATCAGCTCCACCATAAGTGTTCTTGGCGAAGTAGATATCAAGGCTTGTGTTCTTTTTGAGAGACAAAGGTGCGGGTAGTTCTTTGCTATGGAGTTTGGCAAGGTTTTCTGTCTTCGTGGTACTGGTAAATGGAAAATGATAAAGATCAGATACCTCAGTAGCAGAAAGAATGAAATTTGATAACACACTGATTAGCCTATGAGAGTAAAACCAAAGAAGCAGATTATTAATAGCCTTTAACTTTAAATACCGTTTTGGTTTAAGCGCTTGATAGCCACCATTCGTAAAGGGAGATAACGCGGCAATAAATCCTTTTTCAATCTTATGCTGATTAGAATATGAGCTGGCAATAGTTAGAAACCTTATTGAAGTGGTAAATAGTGGCTGATCAATTTTTTGTTTAATCTGCGTTTCGATGATATCCCGATACGTACTATCTGGCATTTTTGAGTTTAACTTAGTAATTGGTAGTATCGGCCCCTCTCGCCCTCCAGTGAACACCCAGATCATCAAACCAACAGGAAATAGTAAAATTTGTAATACCAGATAAATGATTGAGATAAATATTGAACTAACTTGACCTGAAGATTTAAGATCCGAAAATACATCTTTATTGTTTAAGAATATAGAGCGAAGTCTGCTTATAACCTGATTATTGCTGTGACTGATTGGGGAAATTATTATTTGTACTGCAACTTGTTCATTTTCAGTTAACTTTGTCATGGTACCAGTCACGTAAGCAATTGGGTCATACTCTTTGAGGTTGTCTTGTTTCTTTAGAGGAAACGCGAAGTTATTTGTAGATTTGATTTCAATAACGCGGCCATTTCTAAAATTTAAATTGATGTAATCTTCTGACTCTTTGACTTGGATACCCGGCAAGTATGAAATCAAGCTTTTTTTAACGATCGATGCGTCTTCCTCGGGAACACGCAAAATATAACGAATACCTTTATCTTTTGAGGAAACAATTTCAAAAGAATAGGATTTTAAGACGTCGAGAAGTCGATATATCCAGTTTCTCTGGCGAAGTAGGCCGTAGACAGAGCTAAATAACTGTGCCGTTGTGTAAGAGCTTTGTTCGGTAGAGGTTGGAGGCAATACTTCAAATATTGTGACTGGCTTCTTTGATTCTAACCAAGTGACGAAAAGTTTAGCCACCCAGTAAACAAGCCACAAAAGTAACGAAACAGTAAGAACTAGAAATAGCCAAGGTTTCGCAAATTCAAATTGAAGCCTTAATAAGGCAGTATATGGAGACAAAAAATTAAGCAGTGAAGAAATTTCTTTTCGTAAAACTTGAAAGATTAGGTTATTTTCCAACATAACTACCCATAAGTGGGCAGTTTTTACCATCAAATACTAACTGTTTTCGATGATGTCTGAATGATACTCCTGAGCTGGGTTTTTCGCAAAGGCACTTGAGTAAAATGACTTGACACTGTGCGTGTACTTGCTATACTATCACTATAGTGATAGTCTGTAATAAATACCTGATATGAAACGAATACGAGTACAACCACAAGAAAGCAAAAATATCCCCCAAATAGGTTCACAATTATCGGTTGAAGAGCGTCTAAAAATCATTGCCAACTTAATAGTTGATCAAATTTTAGACCAGCAATTAGTTAAACAAGTAAAAGAGCCATGAATACTGAGCCTGTCCAACAACAAGCGGTAGCAGCAATCCGAATATCTTCACTAAAACAAGGATTGCAGGGTGATTCGCCTGAAGCACAGAAAGAGCAAATTGAGCGTTTTGCTCTAAATCGAGGCATTAAAGTTAAAAAGTTCTTTATCTTCATGGAGTCAGCCTCCAAAGAAGAGCAACCTGTTCAAGAAGCAATTGATTACTGTAAAAACCCCAAGAACGGTATTCAATTATTTATTATCAAATCCATTGATCGTTTCACCAGAGGCGGATCATATCTGTATGATCACCTCAAAATGCAGTTGGAAAAACATGACGTTAGACTAATCGATATTTATGGAATTATTGGCAACCAAGACGTAAATACCCTTGAGCATCTTGGCATCTCTTATAACTGGAGCGTATACAGCCCAACAAAGAAATCTGAAATTCTAGAGGCAGAACGTGCTAAAGATGAAATGCGCGATATCATGACCCGCATGATTGGAGCTGAAATACGTTATGTCCGCATGGGATATCGAGTAAGACAAGCGCCTTTTGGTTATGTCAATGAAAAAGTTGAGACTCCTCACGGCAAGCGAGTTATTTTGAAACCACATCTAGAAGAATCGTTGTGGATTAAGAAAATGTTTGATCTTAGGAGTCGTGGCACATTATCAGATCAGGAGATTGTCGATCAGGTAAATGAGATGGGCTATAAAACACGCAAGCGCTATGTTCGTAATCCCAATGATAGAACAAAGGTTATGGGTGAGCGTGGTGGCAAGCCACTCCAAATCAAACAGTTCTGGCGCTTCATTCAAAACCCAATCTATGCCGGAGCCAATATTGAAAAATGGACTCAAGGAGAGGTAGTTAAATCAAAATTTGATGGTTTAATCTCGATAGAAATGTATAACCTAGCCAATCGGGGGAAATTTACACTTGTTCAAAATGGTGAAGAAATTAAACTCTGGAAGAAACAACTCCCTGAATGGCAAACTAAAAAGTTGATCAATAACCCAAAATTCCCATATAAACGGGTAATCATGTGTCCTCATTGTAATAGGCCTTTATTTGGTAGTGCTTCACGCGGACACCTTGGGAAATACTATCCGGCATATCACTGCAACAAGCGTGGTCACTATTTTAGAGTTACTTCAAAAGAGCTCGAGGAGACCGTCGAATCGTTTGTTAAGAATCTGAATTTTACGCAGGAATATATCGACTCTTTGAAAGAATATGTGATTACTCAGTGGAAAGAGAGAGTTGAGAGTAAGCAAGAGGATGAATCCATCATTGATAGCAAAATAAAGGCTCTAAAAGCCTCTGCACAGGCTGCAGCTGACAAGATTAAGTATCTAAGCTCGGAAGTTGCGATTAAATATTTAGAGGCTGATTTAGTTAAAGCAGAGTGTGAAGTTCAAGAATTGGAAGAAGAAAAGATTCGACGCAAAAAGACTCAAAGTACTATTAATATGGAGTCGGTCATGAAGCGCATTGGATATTTTCTGGAACACCTTGAAGAATTGTTGATAGATACGGCTAATCCACTCAAACGAGCTGCCTTCTTTGGGCTCATATTTGATGAGATGCCTACCTATGCTGATTTAAGTTCTGGAACCCCAAAATTAGCGCCATATTTAGCACTAAAAAGGGACTTAGGTGGTAACCTAGTCCCATTTGGTGACCCCACGGGGACTCGAACCCCGGTTCTTGGAATGAGAATCCAATGTCCTAACCACTAGACGATGGGGCCTTTAAAATAAACTATCAAAGACTGTATAAAGCATTTTACCAAAAAT
>Ga0116172_10001390_pt1 | contig 22290 bp, 17 predicted proteins | sample AD_UKC083_MetaG_FD_89799 | JGI IMG/M metagenome (GOLD analysis project Ga0116172, IMG submission 89799) | Active sludge microbial communities of municipal wastewater-treating anaerobic digesters from USA - AD_UKC083_MetaG | ecosystem: Engineered > Bioreactor > Anaerobic > Digestate | place: USA... | reverse complement strand
TCAAGCACCTGCCTTGCGACGTTCCATCCGACCGAAAGGTATGCCAGGGCGAAGAGGATTACAGAAGCCTCGCTGTCGAAGGCCCAGTCCGCGACCAGTCCCGCCGCAAAAAGAAGCAGGCCGCATGCGAGAAGCAGCCTTAGCCTGCTTTCCTCTCCGCTGCCTCCTGGTTCCGGCCAATGGTCATGGCTGTGATGGTTTGCGCCCGTTTCACAGGAGCAGGTCCTTGCTCCATCTTCCTTGCAGCAGTCCCCCATGTCTTCCCTACAGCTCTGTGCTTATGTACTTTATCGCGGCATAAGACGCTATCGCCCCGTCCGCAACAGCCGTTACTACCTGCCTTAGCGCCTTGACCGTGACGTCTCCCGCGGCAAATACGCCGGGGATGTTCGTCGCCATCTCCCGGTCGACGTGGATGTGGCCCGTCTCCGACAGCTTGACCTCGGTCCTGAAAAGGTCAGTGTTCGGCACCTGCCCTATCGCCACGAAGACCGCATTGACGTCGATCCTTCCTATGGACCCTGTCTTCACGTTCTTTACTGACAAGCCCTCCACCCTCTCCGCACCGAGGATGTCATCCACTACGCTGTCCCAGACCAGCTCCACGTTCTCCATGTTGAAGAGCCTGTTCTGGACTATGTTCTGAGCCCTCAGGGCGTCCCTTCTATGTATCAGGTATACCTTCCTGCATATCTTTGCCAGGTAGAGCGCATCTTCGGCCGCTGCGTCGCCGCCTCCGACTACGGCTACGTCCTTTCCCTTGAAGAAGTTCCCGTCGCAGGTGGCGCAGTACGAAACGCCCCTTCCGGTCAGCCTTCCTTCGCTTTCGATGCCGAGCTTCCTGGGGCTCGCGCCGGATGCGATTATGACGGCCTTGGCCTCAAGGGTGCCGGATGTCGTGTGTATCTTCTTCACCTTGCCTTTTAGCTCCGCCCCCGTTATCTCCATGAGCTCAGGCACCAGGCCGAACTTCTCCAGATGGCTGGCGAAGCTGAACATTAGCTCATATCCGGGCACCTGGTAGGAGCCTGGATAGTTCTCTATGCTGTGCGCATAGACCGCCTGGCCGCCCGGCGAAACCTTCTCGATTAGGGTCGTATCCAGCCCTCCGCGCCTGGCGTAGATGCCAGCAGCCATACCTGCCGGCCCGCTTCCGATTATGATAAGGTCCTTCATCGCGTACCTCCTGAGATCAATTTCCTTGTATTCGTCCGGCTTCGGTGCTAGGCCCTTTCCATGGGCCTCGACGCTATGACGTCGACTCCCGTGCCGGCCACGTTTTCTATTATAACCTGTCCGATGGCAACCGGAGCCTGCGCCTTGGCGGACGACAGCGCCTTCAATGCCTCTTTGATCCTGCCCTTCGGTATAGGGCCCCTTGTCCTTACAGGCAACCTCGGCAGGAAGCCGCCTTCGACTTTGATTGTGGAAGTGAGCATCCTCATCGGGCTGCACAGCTCGTCAAGCCCGTATTTCTTACCCCTGGGGCATGTGTTGCCCTCGATTGATATGTCCTGACCTTCAACCGTGGCCCTGAGCCTGCAGCCTACCGGGCATACTATGCACGTTAGCTCCTTGACCTCTGGCATGCTTTACACCCTTTCGCTAGTGCGCGTTGATCCTCAGTTCCACCGCGCTTCCGTCCGCAAGCCCGTCGAGCTTGCCCTTAGGCAGCCTCAACACCAACATCTCGGCCGGCTTGCAAACCCTTTCCGCCTTGGAATAGAGGACTCTGCCTCCCGAGGCCGCCTCTATTATAACCTTCTCAGCAGGGCGAGCCACCCTCATGTACAACGTAGTGTCCCTCGAAGAGGCGTTCTCAAGCCCCAGCTTGTGCGGCACCACGTACCTTATGTTCTCCCCGCCGCAGGTTGTGACGGCAGCCCCGCGCCTTATCCTGCCCATGGCGGCTTTCGCGGCGCCCTCTCCTGCTATCCTGCTCTCCATCGTCACGTTGTCGACAAGGTCATGGACATGCACCACGTTTCCGCACGCGAATATGCCCTCCACGCTCGTCTCCATGTCATCAGTAACCACGGGGCCCCCCGTTATCGGGTCTATGTCGACCCCGGCCATCCTGCTGAGCTCGTTCTCAGGTATAAGTCCGATGGAAAGCAGGAGGGTATCGCAAGGGATGTGCCATTCGGTCCCGGAGATGGGCTTGAGGTCTGCGTCCACCTTGGCGGCGGTCACCCCCTCGACCCTCCTCTTCCCGTGCACCTTCACGACAGTGTTGCCAAGGTAGAGAGGTATCTCCTGGTCCTCGAGGCACTGAACGAGGTTCCTGGTCAAACCGCTCGGGAACGGGAGTATCTCCAGGACAGCCTCCACCTTGGCCCCTTCCCACGTCATCCTCCTTGCCATTATGAGGCCTATGTCGCCTGACCCGAGTATGACTATTCGCCTGCCGGGCATGTAACCTTCCATGTTGACGAGCCTCTGGGCTGCTCCGGCGGTGAAAACGCCAGACGGCCTGTGACCCGGGATGGTCACAGCCCCCCTGTTCCTCTCGCGGCATCCCATGGCCAGGACCACGGCGCCGGAGCTTATCCTGAACATGCCCTTTTTCTCGTTCAAGGCGATTATTGCCCTGTCGAATCCGATTTCGAGCACCATGGTGTCCAGCATGAACTCCACGCCCAGCTCCATGGCCTCCTTTATGAACCTGTGGGCGTACTCGGGCCCTGTAAGCTCGGTCCCGAACAGGTGAAGCCCGAAGCCGTTGTGTATGCACTGCTGGAGTATGCCTCCCAGCTCCCTGTCCCTTTCCAGCACAAGCACACGCAAGGCGCCTTCCTGCTTGGCCTTGATCGCGGCGGCCAGCCCAGCCGGGCCTGCCCCTATGACTACTACATCCACCTTTACATCAGTCACGGAGCCCGCCCTCCTCACCCTCGCCGAGAAGCCCCGTCACATAGAAGGAGCCGTCCCCGTTCTTGCTTATCCGGTCTATCGTTACCCCCAGCTCCCTTGCCACTATCCCCAGCACCCTGGGGCTGCAGAAGCCGGCCTGGCACCTGCCGGCGCCCTGCCTGGTCCTCCTCTTCAGGCCGTCCATGGTCACACAAGGGACCGGCCTTTTCAGGGCGGCGACGATTTCGGCCTCGGTGACGTTCTCGCAGCGGCAAACCACATGGCCGTAGCGATGGTCCTTCCTCACCAGCTCGTCCTGCTCTTGCCTGCCTAAGGTCGCAAAATGCACGATGCCCCGCCTTTCGGCCTTCCAGCCGCGCTTTCCTTCCAGCTTGAGGCCCGCTTGCCCCAACATGCCGACGATCATTTCCGCAATCGCAGGGGCCGACGTCAATCCTGGCGATTCAATGCCGGCGACGTTAAAGAACCTCGGGTGCCCTTCCATGGGGCCTACTATGAAGTCTGCTTGAGGGTACGCGGCCGCCCTAAGGCCTGCGAAGTTGGTGATGGCAGACTTCCTCGGGAGCCTCGGCACCAGGCTCAGCGCATCCTTCCAGACCTTCTCAAGCCCCTCCTGCGTCGTAGATGTATCCTCAGGGTCGTCGATGTTCTCGGCGTTCGGGCCGGCCATGAGGTTGCCGTCTGCCGTCGGAGTCACCACCACGCCCTTCGATATTGGGGTAGGCGCCGTGAAAAGCGGCCTTGTCACCATCCCGGCAAGGTTCTTGTCGAGAAGCCAGTACTCTCCCCTCCTGGGCGCTATCCGGAAATCGGGCTTCCCTACCATGGATGCGACGGCATCCGCCTTCAAGCCGGCAGCGTTGATCACATAGCCCGCCTTGATCACCCTGTCCCTGAGGACCAGCTCGAAACCTCCGACCCCCTCGGAGATGTCCATCACTTCCTCGCCCAGAAGGAGCTCGGTACCGTTTTCCACTGCGTTCTCCATCAAGGCTATGGCCATCTCCCAGGGGCAGGTGTATGCGCCTGTGGGGGCATAAAGGGCGCTGTGCGCCTCAGGGTTGACGTTCGGCTCCATTTCCAGCAGCCTCTTGCCGTCAACGACCTCAAGGCCCGGCACCCCGTTGGAATCGCCCCTCGCCTTCAGGTCCAGGACGGACTGCCCCTGAATGGGGTCCAGCGCTACGACGAGCGTGCCGGTCCTGTGGTAGGGTACGTCCAGCTCACGGCACAGTCCCTCGTACATCCGGGAACCCATCAGATTCGTGATGGCTTTCATAGTCCCGGGCTTCGCGTCGTATCCTGCGTGGACTATCGCGGTATTGGCCTTCGTCGTCCCGCACGCGACGTCATCCTCGGCTTCGATTACAACCGTCTTCAGCTGGTACTTCGATAGGGACCTCGCAATGGCGCAGCCGGCGACCCCGGCGCCGATTATGGCAACATCGTAAGAAGGCATCAGGCACACTCCCGAACCGCGGCCCCGTGGGCCGGGTTTCATCGTCTACATGTAAATGATAGCAGGAATCCTACTAAATGGTTCATTGAGCCGCCAAAAAGCAGGCCGTGTATGCAAATGCGAATAAGGCTTTTTGAGCATATCTTAGTGGGATTAAGGTTATCTTGATATAAATGCCCCTTTCACTTAATATTAAGGAAGGAGTACTTTATGCATCGTCGAATCTAACTGAAACAATATGCAGGTCCATCAGTCAGAAAAATAGGGTAGGAGCTCATCCGTACCGCTTCAAAGGAAAAAGGCTAACTAGGCATCAATCCATATAAGGAGGTAGATCTTAGTGAGACGTACACTGGCAATCATCGCGATCGCACTGATGATGGTATCCGCGATCGGAGTCGCAGCGATGGCCTACGAGAAGACGGGCCCCCGCGTCGACGAGATCATAATGCCGATCATCAAGGAGCAGCAGGCAAGGCTCATCGCATTCGAGCGCGGCGACACCGTCGTAATCCCCGGGCTGACCGCCGCTGCCGACATTGCTAAGGTAAAGGGACTTCCCAATGCTGCAGTCAACATGAACTATGGGTACCATATGTTCTATATGTGCTTCAACATGAGGAAGGATCCATTCAACGCACAGGTCGTAAGGCAGGCCATCGCCCACATAGTCGACAGGGACAACATCATCCGCACCCTGTTCGCCGGCAACATGCTGCCCCTTTCGAGCTTCGTGCCGCAGGCGAGCCCCTTCTACAAGTCTGACGTCCCCGTATACCCCTACAACCCGACGAAGGCCAAGCAGCTGCTCGACGCCGCCGGATATGTAGTCGGCAAGGACGGAAAGCGCATCGACCCGACGACAGGCAAGACCATGCGCGAAGTCAAGTTCTTCACCCCCACCTATGAAGTAGCCGCCACCTCCGCGGAGATCGGCAAGATCATAGTGGAGGCCATGAACGCGATCGGCATCCCGGCCAAGCACGAGCCCATGGACTTCAACGTCATGCTCGACAAGCTTGACGTAGCGGATTTCGACATGTTCGCCCTTGCATGGAGCCTCAGCAGGAACCCCGACTTCCTGTACGACTTCTTCCACAGCTCGCAGGACATCGAAGCCGGCTACAACAGGCCCGGCATCCGCGACGCCCAGCTCGACAAGGCCCTTGAGAAGCTCTACACACCCGTGGACCTCAAGACCGCCAAGGCCGCAGCAGACGCGTCGCAGCTGATACTCGCCCGCCTGATGCCGTACGTTCCGCTATACTCCAGGCCCTACATCGACGGCTTCCGCAAGGACATCGTCAAAGGTTGGGTGCCCATGAACGGCTTCGGCGCGGCCAACTACAACAACCTTTGGACCACGCTCAACATCGAGCGCGTGGCCGGCCCCGGCGGAACCATCCGTTGGGCGCTGTCGGAGGAGCCGAAGAACCTCAACCCCACGACCGCTTCGTCTGCTTATGAGTTGGAAGTCCTCGGCCGCGTAGCGCCCATGGGCGGCCTCAGGCAGATCGACCCCGTGACCGGCGCGGACATCCCGTGGATGGCCAAGTCGTGGGAGATCGGCCAGTGGCAGGTAGCCCCCGGCCAGTTCGGCACAGTGATCACTTGGAACCTGAGAGACGACATCAAGTGGTCCGACGGCGTCCCGTTTACATCGGCCGACGTCAAGTTCACGATCGAGTTCCTGCGCGACAACAAGGCGCCGAGGTACCTATCGGCCGTGCAGGAAGTAGCCAAGGTCGAGACCCCGGACAAGTACACCGCGAAGGTATACTTCAACAACCTCAGCTACTGGAACATCGACAACGCTGACCTCTGCGGGCTTCCTCAGCACATCTGGAAGGACGTAAAGGACTACAAGGCGTTCGAGCCATGGAAGGAAGCGCACCCGACAGTGGCAGGCATGACCAAGCTGGTCGGCCTCGGGCCGTTCACCCTCAAGGAATACAGGGTCGGCGAGTATGTCCGCCTGGTAAAGAACGCGAACTACTTCGCACTGCCCACAAAGTAGGCATGCAATGATCGGGGGGAGGGGGTTCCCTCCTCCCAGCTAGCTTTCCGAGAAGGGCCGCCGTCCAGTCTTCTCTGGGCGGCGGCTATTAAAAATTATCAAGACCTCTAGACCACGAAACACGACAGTGAGGTGACAGGAACTTGGGCTTCAGGAATTACCTTCTGAAAAGGCTAGGCTACGCGCTGTTGGTCCTTTTCATAATTCTGAGCCTCAACTTCCTCCTTTTCAGGATCATGCCCGGAGATGCCGTGTCCATGATAATGGACCCCAACTTCGACATGGCAACCAAGGAGGAGCTAAGGTCGCAGTTCGGAATCGACCAGCCCCTGGGGACCCAGTACATGAAGTACCTGAGGTCCCTGCTGAGCTTCGACATGGGCAGGTCGTTCAACACAAGGAGGCTCGTCTGGGACGAGCTGAAGGAGAGGCTTCCTAACACGCTGACCCTTTTCTTCACGTCTTTCGTAACCACCGCTGTGGTCGGCATATCGCTGGGTGTGTTCGCAGCCGCCCGCAGGGGGACATTCGCTGAAAACTTCGTCACGGGGGCCGGGCTTTTCGCCTATGCCGTCCCGGGCTTTTTCATACAGCTGATGCTGCTGATGATATTCGGGTACTACTGGCCGATACTTCCTATAAGAGGGACCATAAGCGCGCCTCCGCCGGACGGCGCCTGGGCGCAGTTCCTGGACAGGATATGGCACTTGATACTCCCAGCGGGCAGCAATGTGGTCATAAGCTTCGGATCATGGGCCCTTTATACCAGGAACACGATGCTTGAGGCCCTCGGACAGGATTACATCCTCACGGCAAGGGCCAAGGGGCTGGACAGGAGGACTGTGCTCTACAAACATGCCCTTAGGAGCGTCCTTCCCCCAATCCTCACGCTGATATTCATGTCGCTGCCCGGGGCTGTGACCGGGGCGGTGATAACAGAGACGATCTTCTCGTGGTTCGGCGTCGGCAAATACCTGATAGATGCAGTCATGCAGCAGGATTACCCAGCTGCCCAGGGCGCTTTCTACCTGATAGCCCTCTCCGTCATCGTCTCCAACCTCCTCGCAGACCTAGTCTACGGCCTGGTCGACCCGAGGATAAGGGTAGGAGGTGAGGCGAAGTGAGCGAAGGCAATGTGACCAACGGTTCGGCGTGCAAAGTGGAACCGCCAAAGATAAAGAAGGTGACTTTCTGGCAGCAGTACAGGCGCAAGCCAATGGGCATGGTCGGCCTCGGGATAGTCGTGCTCTACGTGCTAGTCGCTCTGGCGGCGCCTCTTGTCGCCAAATTCGATCCGATGAAGGACCTGTTCCTGGCCGACAACCTCGCAGCCCCGACATGGATGAGGTCGCTTTCAAAAAAATACAGGAACGCCCCTCCCACTATCACTTCCAAGACCGGCCTTGAAGGATGGACCGTCACGCAGGGCGCAGAATATCCGTTCACGAGCACGAGCTACGACGACAAGGACTACTTGCTTGTCGAGCTGCCCGCCGCAAGCTCTTCCGGTTCGGAAGACCCGATGATAGAGATCCTGAAGGAGATATACACCGAAGAAGAGATAGCGGAGATGTTCGGGGCACAGCCTGCCAAATCGTCCTTTGCGATGGAGTACAAGTTCCCCTACAGCTTCGATCCACCCAATACTTTTACCTTCTCTTTCGACTACGCCGTTGAAGGCTCGAGCCCCGATTCGATCACCGACGCGAGGCTTCTGGTCATAACACCCTCCGGCAAGGAGTATGACGTATGGGGAATGGAGGCCTACGGGGACTGGCCTGTATCATATGTCACCATCGACGGCAGGGACGTTCCAGTTAAGATGAGGCTAGGCATGGACTTCTTCTCCGACCCCGCAAAGGAGATACTCTCCGAGCAGGGCGAGTATACAATCAAGTTCATGGCCAACACGGATTCGGCGACCGGCGCCAAGCTGTACATCACCCCAGTTAAATTTAACATCCCGGGCCTTGTGCATGGCATCCTGGGTACCGACCATATGGGATCGGACCTCTGGGCGCAGCTCATATACGGCGCCAGGATATCGCTTCTAATCGGCCTTACCGCCGCGTTCATATCTGTGATACTAGGGACCACTGTCGGCATCATCTCGGGGTACATCGGAGGCGCGGTGGACGAGGTCCTGATGCGCTTCGTGGACGTGCTCCTGGCCATACCCAGCCTGCCCATCCTGATAGTCCTATCCGCCCTTCTGGGCACAAGCGTGTGGAACGTAGTGATACTAGTCGCGATGTTCTCGTGGATGGGCACGGCAAGGCTTGTGCGCTCGCAGACCTTGACGCTGAAGGAGAGGCCCTTCGTGGAAGCGGCCAAGGCATCGGGGGCAACGGACGGGTATGTCATGATAACCCACATATTACCGAACGTGATGCCCCTGGTGTTCTCAGCCCTTGTACTGAGGATACCGAGCGCGATACTGACCGAGGCGTCATTGAGCTTCCTCGGGCTCGGCGACCCGCGCGTGCCGACCTGGGGACGCATGTTACAGAATGCAAGGGGATTCGGGGCCTTTACGGTCATGGCCTGGTGGTGGCTGCTGCCACCCGGCCTTGCCTTGACCATACTGAGCCTGGCGTTCGTGTTCATCGGCAACACGATCAACGAAATCCTGAACCCCCGTTACAGAGAGAGGTCATAGAGCGATGGCAATGTTGGAAGTCAGGGACCTGACTATGTACTACAAGACCATGAGAGGGCATGTTAAGGCGGTCGACGGGGTCAGCTTCGACCTTGAGAAGGGCAAAGCCCTCGGCTTGGCCGGAGAATCCGGATGCGGCAAGTCCTCCATGGCGACGGCTATCCTGAGGCTCCTTCCCTCTAACGGCAAGATAATGGGCGGCTCCGTGAAGATGGACGGCAAGGAGCTGGTTTCGCTTACCGAGGAGGAGTTCAGGAAGGAAGTGCGCTGGAAGAGGATGTCCATGGTCTTCCAGGGCGCGATGAACGCGCTAAATCCCGTGCACAGGGTAGGGGACCAGATAATGGAAGCCATGCTAGCACACGAGAACGTCACGAAAGCAGAGGCCAAGGAGAGGATGCTGAGCCTGCTTGACATGGTAGGCATCAATCCCAAGCGCCATAACGAGTACCCGCACGAGTTCTCGGGCGGCATGAAGCAGAGGGTCGTCATCGCAATGGCGCTGGCGTGCAACCCTGACATAATAATCGCGGACGAGCCTACGACGGCCCTGGACGTCATGGTCCAGGCGCAGGTGCTCACCGCGATGGAGGGCCTCAGGCGCAAGATGGGCCTTGGGATGATACTCATCACCCATGACCTGGCGGTCATCGCCCAGACATGCGACGAGGTCGCCATAATGTACGGCGGCAAGATAGTGGAGTACGGTTCCGCGAAGGACATTTACCTCAGTCCCAGGCATCCCTATACGATGGGCCTTGTGAAGGCGTTCCCGAACATAGCGGCCGAAAAGCAGAAGGTCCGCTCGATCCCGGGCTCTCCGCCCAACCTGCTGGCCCCTCCTTCAGGGTGCCGTTTCAATCCCCGCTGCCCCATGGCCAACGAAAGGTGCTGCGCCGAGGAGCCCAAGCTCGTCAAATCTACAAGGGGCGACCAGAAGGTGGCATGCCACAGGGAAAGCGAGATCGGCGAGGGGGTGGACATATGGCAGTAGCAGTGGACAAGGTCACGGCGAACCCGAACGTGAAGTTCGGCGAAGTGATACTTGAAGTCAAAGACCTGAAAAAGCACTTCCCCGTGAGGAGAGGTTTCTTCGCATCCCTTAAGGGAGGCCCGCACCCGGTCCTCAAGGCTGTAGACGGAGTCTCTTTCAAAGTGAAGAAGGGCGAGATATACGGGGTGGTCGGAGAGTCGGGATGCGGCAAGACGACGATGGCAAGGACCCTGCTGAAGCTGACGAAGCCTACATCGGGCGAGATGTGGTTCGAAGGAACCGACATTGTGAAGCTCGGGCCCGCTGAGACCAAGGTACTCAGGCGCCATATGCAGATGGTGTTCCAGGACCCGTATGAATCTATGAACCCCAGGCTGCCGGTATCCAGCGTGGTCTCGGAGCCGCTGAGGATCCAGAGGGTCGCAAAGGACGTAGACGAGGCCCTCCCTAGGGTGGCGCAGGTCCTGGAGGACGTAGAGATGACACCCGTGGAGGAATACATAGGAAGGTACCCCCACGAGCTGTCAGGAGGGCAGAGGCAGAGGATTTCGGTCGCAAGGGCGCTTGCGCTGGACCCCTCGTTCATAGTCGCCGACGAGCCGGTATCGATGCTGGACGTCTCCATCAGAGGAGAGGTCCTGAACCTCATGCAGAACCTGGCCAAGGAAAAGGGCGTTACGTTCGTGTACATCACGCACGACCTTGCCACCGCTAGGCACATCTGCGACAGGATCGCTGTCATGTACCTGGGCAGGATAGTGGAGGAAGGCACAGCCGAGGACATAGTAAGGGAATCCCTGCACCCTTATACCCAGGCGCTCATCAAGGCGGTCTTCGTCCCGGATCCGAACAACAGGCAGCTCGGAGAGGTGCTGAAGGGCGAAGTACCGAACCCGATCAATCCCCCTGCCGGATGCAGGCTCCATCCTCGTTGCCCCAAGTTCGTAAAAGGGCTCTGCGATGTGGAAGAGCCGCAGTTAAAGGAGTACAAACCGGGGCACAGGGCGGCCTGTCACCTGATAAAGTAGGAGTCCATAAGAAGAGGGGTGGATCGGGAGATCCACCCCTCTTTGCCTTTTCCAGGGTGTATTATATCGACATCTGGTTCACTAGGTCGTAAATCCCCGAGTTTACCTTCTTCTTCATGGCAAGCGCCTCCGCGAGCGGATAATGCACGACTTCCTCGCCGCGCACCCCTACGGCGGCGTTATTGACGCCCGACAGCAGCAGCTCGGCAGCCTTGGCCCCGAGCCTGGTGGCAAGCACACGGTCCCTTACGGTAGGCGCGCCCCCTCTTTGTATGTGCCCGAGGACGATCACCCGGAACTCCATGCCGGTCTTGATGCGGATCTGGTCGGCGATGAAATGTGCGCTGCCGTGGGATGCCATCATCGGGTCATTCACCTTGTCGATTATGCCTTCCGCCACGATTATCAGGCTGTGGTTCTTCCCCTTGGCGAAGCCGTCTTTTATATCGCTGCAAATCTTGTCGAGGTCGTATGGCACCTCTGGGATTATGATGCTTTCGGCGCCTCCGGCAAGTCCTGTATGAAGTGCGATGTCGCCACACCTTTTGCCCATGACCTCGATTACGAAGGTCCTCTCGTGGGACGAGGCGGTGTCCTTGATCTTATTTACCGCGTCGATTACCGTATTGCAGGCAGTATCGAAACCTATCGTGTAATCGGTGCAGGCAAGGTCGTTGTCTATCGTTCCTGGCACCCCGATTACGGGCATCCCCAGCTTGACCAGGTCCATAAGGCCGTGATATGTGCCGTCGCCGCCGATTCCGACAAGGCCTTCTATCTGGTAGCTCTTCATGGCAAGCATGGCCCTTGTCTGCCCCTCTACTGTCCTGAACTCTTCGGACCGTGCAGTCTTCAGGATGGTGCCGCCCCTTTGCAGGGTGTCGGCCACCGAACGGGACCTCAGCTCTATGAAATCGCCGTTTATAAGGCCGTGGAAGCCCCTTTGCACCCCTACTACCTCTGCCCCCTTCTGTATGGCGGTCCTTGTGACAGCTCTTATCGCGGCGTTCATGCCGGGGGCGTCCCCGCCGCTTGTAAGCACGGCGATCCTTCTCAAGATGATCCCTCCGTTCATGTATCGTAAGGATTATGATATCGCACTCTAGTCGCAGTGTCGATTGAAGGGGCTCCCCCATTGAGGAGGAGCCCCTATTACGCATCGCTGATAGATTGCCCGGTTACTTCTGCCTTAGCTCGGGCCTGATTGTGCTTATGCCGAAGCCCACTGCCTCCAGCCATTCCTTTGGATATCCGGGCCCTGTCAGCTTGCCGTCGTCGTAGCCGTACACGTAACCGTCGGTGTACCTTGCGGCTAATGTGGATGCCAGCTTCCAGTATGCGGATACTACCTTGTTTGCAGCGGAGTTGGTGTACTGGGTTATGAAGTCCTTGGCCAGCTCAGGATCCTTGGCGTAGAGGTCTGCCGCCGCCTTCTCTATGTATGGCTGAAGCGCGAAGAACTCCGCCTCCAGGGGTCCGCTTACTGCCTTGATGTCCTTTATCATGTCGCTGTATCTGAGGTTGGCGTAGTTGGACGTGAAGTTGAAAGCCCACCATGCCGATTCGCGGCTGAACACGTCGTAGTTGGCTCCCCTGTTGCCCGTCTCGAACGATTTGGGCAGGTACTTGGCACCGGCGTAGATCGGTATGTAGCAGGATGTGCCAGGCTTGTCATATGCGAACCACACCAGGCCGCCTATCGCTGCCGGCATGTCCGCCCTCATCTGGAACACAACAGAGAAGTTCGTCCTGAACAATGATATGGCTCGCTCCCAGCCGGCGCTGTTCTTCGGATTAAGGCTGGATGGGGTGGGCCACCTGTCGGGTGTGCCAAAAGGTCCTGCATCAAGCCCCTTGGTGAGGTCGAACTCCGTGCCCTCGTAGTGGTCGCGGCAGATCGCCATGAGCATCTGAGGAGTCACCGGCTTGTCCGGCTTTATCGCGAACGGGTACTGCTCAAGCCACGGGTCAAGGTTCATGGACGGCGCCAGGAGGCTGAACACCCTCCACTCGCGGCGCGCGTTGTAGGGGGAATATGCCTTCTTGCCATAGGTCTCGTATACCTTGAACGGCTTGCCTGACTTGGGATCCCAGAGCCCCATAGACTCTGCCAGGGAGAATATATGCTTGGAACACATGTAGTTGGCCGTGTCGGCGGGGTTCACCTCGCCGATCCTGCTCCTGTTGGCCGATACGCCGACATAGCCCTCAGGTATCCTGACGGCTGCCCAAACGGCGCCCGGTTCACCGGAGCCGTACTCCCACAGAGGGCCGGGCCCGAAGACCTCGAACTGCCACGCTTCGTCCTTGTCGACGACGGTGAGGCATTCGCCGCCTATGCCATATCCGTACTTCTCGGCGAGATCGCCCATGATCTGCACGGCCTCTCGCGCTGTCTTGGATCTCTCAAGCGCGATCCTTTGAAGTTCGACGATGTCGAACCAGCCCTTTGCGTTCCTCATTCGGGAATCCCCGCCGATAGTCGTCTCACCCATGCCGACGCCGTTCTCGTTCATGAAAGAGTAAGATGCGTTGATGTACTGGTAAGTGTGGGCTACCTGGGGGATGACGCCGGGCGAGAATATCGGGTTGTTGATGTTCTCGAACTGACCGTAGTCGGTATTGCGCAATACTGTCCTCATCGTGCCTGCCGGCCAGTCCTTGGCCGGCACTACGTTTATCCTGGTATTGTCAGATCCAGAGTCGTCGGTCCACGTGGTCATTACATAGCCGCCAGCCGATGCGCCCTTGGATACGGGAATCGACGTGCAAGCCACCGCAGTCGCTGTGAATGCAGCAATAATCGCAATCACCGCGAAGCTGGATAAGAAGCTCTTCCTCATGTTCTCCCTCCTCTTTCTCTATTGGCCGGAAAACCCGGCCAAGGATATTCTATCCCAGCTCAATAGAGATTTTTTATGCATTTGGCGAAAAGCGCGCATTGCACGGATAGTAATCCATGAATATGCTTACCGCTATGAAACCTTGCATAATTCGAAACGGATTTGCGAAAAGGAGTGCGAAGCCAAAGTGAAAGGACCGCCATTGAATCGCAGCCCGCAAAAAGAAGGTAAGCATCGGGGCGAGCTTTTCCTTGATGGCTCATTCATATGGTAGGCGCCACGGTGCCTACTTCTTGTCCGCCCCCGATGCCCCCCTGCTCCTGAGAAGCCTGAGCATGCCGTCGGTGGCATCGAGCCTGCCGTTTGGCAGCACCCAGAAAGCTTCCACGTTCCCCATGCTATTTACAAGCTTCTTGCCCTCGGACAGGGGCAACAGGAACAGCACCGTCGACATATAGTCTGCAAGGCCGGCGTCGTCCGTCAGGACCGTGACGGCCCTGAAATATGTTCCGGGCATAAAGGTGTCCGGGTCGATTATGTGATGGAGCCTGGTGTCGCCTACATAATAGTAGCGCTGGTAGTCCCCGCTGCTTGCGACGGCGGCGTCATTTACGAAGATGACGTCAAGCAGGTCTTCGTCGTTCTCTACGAATACGGACTTATCAGGGTTCTGTATCCCCACTCCCCAGCGTTCCCGCACCCCGTCCATGGGTTTGCCAACTGCCCTGATGTTCCCGCCGGAGCTGATTATGCCCGATGTCATGCCCATCCCTATCAGTTCTTTCGCGACCAGCTCGGTGGCATATCCTTTGGCGATGGCGCCCACATCCAGGCGCATCAGTGGATCTGCAAGGTATACCGTCTTCTTTTCTTCGTCGATTATGATCGAGTTTATGTCAGAGTGGGCAGATGCCGCGACGAGCGCCTTCATGTCCGGGATTTTAGCGTTTTCGGGGTCGTTTATACCCTCTTCCCTGTATTCGTGCCAGATTCCCAGCATCGCCCCCATGGCTATGTTGGTCCGCCCGGCGGTCTTATCGTAGAGCTGTTTGGAGAACCTCAGCATGTCGATGATCTCCTGCTCTACCTGGACTGGGGCCATGCCTGCGTTTTCGTTGATCGTCATTATGTTGTTTACGCCCTCGTAGGTATTGTAGAAATCGTATAGCCTGTGCAGTTCGTGAAACCTATCGTAGGCATAGTCGTAATAACGGTCGAACTCGGCTTCGTCTTTCGTGTAGGCGACCAGCGTGATGACCGTGTCGAATACATCCAGCATGCTCTGGGAATACTTCTCGTACTTCTGCCGGGTGAGGAAATATCCTCCGATGCCGGCGGCAATTACTGCTACTGCCGCCAATAATGCGATTAACGCGTCTCGCCTTCTCATTTGCATCACCTTTAGCTATGTTATTTGCTTGGCCGGTATATTGCAAGTTCCGCATGAAAAGGGCCTCTCTTTGCGAGAGGCCCTACATATTTCCTTGTTCTTCCTATTACTTCGCGTTGGCAAATGCCTCGGCGACTGCGGCGATGTAATCCTGGACCGTTATGGTTACGAGCGAGGTGAGCTCCGGCACGTCCGGTACGTTGGTGTGGGAGGCGTCACGGGTCTTGACCTTCAGAGCCTGGATCTGGTCTACGGTCTTGCCGGCCATCCATGCTTCGAAGCTCTCCATCTGCTGGTACCACTCCCGCTTTATTGCGGAGGCCTTGGCCATTCCGTAGGCTTCCTTGAGCTCCTTCTTCGTCTTGAATTCTGCTGTCTTGTCGGAGGTGACCTTGCCGGCCTTATCGAAGTTGACCTTGGTCTGGCCGTTGTCGATGATGGCCTCGACCACTTTGCCGTCGGCGTCGAACAGCGCGGCTGCCATTACGCAGTCGACCTGGGCTACGGGGGCTACGGTGTCGGTCGCGCTCTTGGAGCTCTTTATCGATACGATGTTTCCGAGTCCGAGCTTCACCGCGCCGGCCTTCACGGCCACTGCGTTATTCCATGCGTCCTCGACAGCGGCAATGTAGTCCTGGACGGTTATGGTTACAAGGGAGGTCAGCTCAGGGACGTCCGGCACGTGGGTATGGGAGGCGTCACGGGTCTTGACCTTCAGGGCCTTGATCTCGTTGATGTTCTTGCCTACCATCCACTTCTCGAAGTTTGCTATCTGCTGATACCACTCGAGCTTTATAGTGGATACCTTGGCCATGCCGTAGCCCTCTTTAAGCTCTACTTTAGTCTTAGGGGCGACGGTTACGTCGGAAGATACCTTCATGTCCTTGTCGAAATTCACCTTTGTCTGGGCGTTGTCGATGCTGACCTTCACGACCTTGCCGGTGATGTCGAATGCTACCGCTGCCATGACGGTGTCAACCTGTCCTACCGCAGTCGCCGTATCAGTCGCATCCTTGGAGCTCTTTATGCTGATAACATGCCCGAGCCCCAACAGGGCTATCGGCGCGTCGGCCGCGGTCACTGCGACTGCTGCCATCAGCATTATTGCGAGTACTGCCAACATGACTTTCTTCATTGTCTTTCCTCCCCGAAATATGATTGAATTCGCAGATTACGTGCTTACGTAGTTCATAATATCACATGCATTCAAGACCATAAATATTATAGCTTGCCTTATATTGTACCTGTTTTAGAACTTTTATATCTTTCTTCACAAACTCCAGCACAGCAGAGGTTTGAGATATTTTTCACCATTAAGACGCGCCTGCTGTTCTTGGTTGTTCCATTGTTTCGGTTTCCGTTCATTGCCCTTAAGGAAAAGAAAAGCCGGCGCCCGTCGAAGGCGCCGGCACATGAATAGGTGCGGTTACTTTCCTATAATTATTTCCCTCCGGTTGTTGTAGGCATCCAGAAGTGCCGCCAGTATGTTGCCGTGGGCGTCGTTCAAGCTCATGGTTGCCTTAGCCACCACGTCTGCCAGGTACGCCTTCTCGGTGTCGTTCAGAAGGTTGAACTTCGCTAGGCCAGCCGCGTTCGTGGTGTTAGCCTTTATCGGGCGGCCGTTGCGGTCGGAGCAGTACTTCACGAAGAACCTTATGAGGTCGGCAACCGTCTGCCCTTTGAAGAACTCCTGGTAGGCATCCATCTGCTTGTACCATTCGTTGGCGGCGTTCATCCCGTATGCGTCGCCGCGCTGGCGCTTGGTTAGCCAGCCGTTCACCTCTGCGGAGATCTTCTCTACGGTGTTCTCCGTCTTTCCGGTTACTTTCTCGAGGTCATGGTCCGTGTAATTGTATCCGGGCGTTCCTGGCCAGCCTGAGAAATGAGGCATGCTCGCCCCGTCGTAGTTGGGCGTGCTCACCTCGTACATATCTACGAAGCAATCGAGTATGCGTCCCTGCTCATCGAACAAGGCGCTTGCCATTACGAGGTTGAAGCTGTATACCGGCACTTTCTCTGAGTCTGAGCCCGGGCCTACCCTGAAGATAACGGACTTGCCGAGGCCCTTGTATATGACCTTAGTGCCTTCGGGGATGACTGTCTTCGCTACTTCGACCGGCTTTGCCTCAACTACCGCGATGCCTGCGCCGGCCTTGTTGAGAGCTGCCGTGGCTGCTGCGAGGATGCCCTTCGACGAATAGGTCGCTCCGGAAACGGTATCCACTCCCGCTACGCCGTTGGCCTTGACGATCTTGGCCGAAAGCTCCTCGAAAGCGGGTCCGAAGATTCCGTCTGTGTCGTGCGTCTCAAGGACCTTAAGGCCCTTTATCGCGCCGTTTTCGATAGTTACCGCAAGCTTGATCTTGCCTAGGTAGCCATCGGCTTCGCCCTCGAAGACGCCGTTGGTGTAGGCGAGTACCGCAGCGCATGACAATGCGACGATCAGTGCCGCAACCAACAGAGATGACAGTTTGCGCATTTCTTAGCCCTCCTATTGTGAAATATGGTCGCTTTATTGTGAATTGTACCACTAGGCTGGTTCCTATTCAATTCTTTCTATCTGTCGATGACCTGAGGCAACTGCCCGTTAAGCCGACAGAGCCTCCATCATCAGGGCACTTTTCTTTGCGGAGCCATGGTCTCCTCCGTCTTTCAGCATTCATTATCCTGCAACTGATATAATGGTATTGCTCGATTGGGGGGCTGCGTTTGGATAAAAGGACGTTCAGGGGCTATCTTCTGCTTGCCTTCTACATATTCCTCATGGGCGCGGCGCTCGTAAAGCTCGACGCAATCCTTTCCATTGCCGCAAAGTCGTTCAGGGTCATGAGCCCCCTGTTCATAGGCATTGCCATAGCGTTCATCCTGGACGGGCTGTTCGAGACGATACGGAAAGGTTTGAGAAGGGTCTTCGCATCTACAAGGGCGGAGAAGGCGGTCAGGTTCGCATCGGTTCTGATCGCCCACCTGTTCTTCATGCTGACAGTGTTCGCCATATTCTATTACATGGTCCCCCAGTTCATAGAAAGCACAAAGCAGTTTTCCAGCAATTACGCGGCTTACAGGGGGCATGTGCTGGATTTCGTGGCGAAGGCGGCAGAATACCTGGAAATCCAGTCCTTCGACTTCTCACAGCTTGACGAGTTCATCAGGCAGCTGCCTGAAAGGATCACGGCGCTGTTGGGGAGCATTTTCCCCAGGGTTTTCACAATAACGACAAGCGTAATAAGCTCAATGGTTCGCATTGTCTTGGGCTTCGTGCTATCAATATACATACTATCGGACAAGTCCAGGATAGAATCCCAGCTCAGAAGGTTCGTAGCGGCATATTTCCCCAGGTCTGCCGGGAGGATAGGCCATATCGCCTCAGTGACTTCGGTCACTTTCAAGAAGTTCATCTACGGGCAGCTGACAGAGGCCCTTATACTGGCGGTACTGTGTTTCTTCGGGATGCTGGCATTCGGCTTCCCATACGCCCTCCCTATAAGCATGCTCATCGGCGTAAGCAACCTTGTGCCTATAGTGGGCCCCATAATCGGCACTATACCGGGCTTTTTCATATTGTTGATGGTGGATCCAGTAAAGTCTCTCTGGTTCGTCCTTTTCATAGTGGTGCTCCAGCAGATAGAGGGGAACCTGATCTACCCCAGGGTGATGGGGCAGACCATCGGCCTACCCCAGCTATGGCTCCTTCTTACGGTCATACTGGCAGGCGGCATCTTCGGAGTCCTGGGCCTCGTCATCGGGGTGCCAACCGTGACTGTGCTGTACCGCCTGATCGGCCAGGACGTAAGGTCCAGGCTCGGCGGGGACGTGAAATAGAAGATCCGGCCGGACTCGAAGTCTCAGCCGGATTATAAAGGTCATGTCAGCCTAAAGGCCGGTATGGCAGCCTTATGAGTTCATAAGCTGGCAAAGCCCTTGAACCATGACTTCGTGCCGTTTGCAATCCTGACCAGCATGAGCATGACAGGCACTTCTACCAGCACCCCTACTACTGTCGCAAGGGTGGCCCCCGAACCCAGCCCGAACAACGATATCGCAACGGCTACCGCCAGCTCGAAGAAGTTGGATGCCCCTATCATGCCGGCCGGGGCGCTGATGTCGTGCGGCAGCTTCCAGGCCCTCGCCCACAGGTATGCTATGAAGAATATCAGGAACGTCTGGATGATAAGAGGAACTGCGATGAGCATTATGCTCAACGGATTCTCGATTATCGTCCGCCCCTGGAATGAGAAGATTATGACCAGGGTCAGAAGAAGGCCCGTTATGGTGACATTTCCGAACTTCGGTATGAATACTTTCTCGAAATATTCCAGCCCTCTGCTTTTAGTGATAGTGACCCTTGAAAGCCAGCCGGCCCCCAGTGGTATCACTACGAAGAGCACAACCGACAGGAAAAGCGTATCCCATGGTATGGCAATCTCGCTTATGCCCAGTAGGAAGCCCACTATTGGCACGAAAGCCGCGAGTATTATCAGGTCGTTCGTCGCGACCTGCACCAGGGTATAGGCGGGGTTGCCGTCGGTCAGGTGGCTCCACACGAACACCATCGCAGTGCACGGGGCCGCGCCCAGCAGGACGGCGCCGGCAAGGTACTCCTTGGCCTTTGCGGGGTCGATAAGGCCTTTGAAGACAAAGTAGAAGAAGAACAGGGCAATCGCGTACATTGTGAACGGTTTTATAAGCCAGTTAGTCACCCATGTTACGATAAGTCCCCTAGGGTTATCCCTAACCCTTAGTATGCTGTGGAAGTCAACCTTCAGCATCATAGGGTAGATCATAAGCCAGATGAGTATGGCCACCGGCATGGACACATTGGCGTACTCGAAACGGCTTAGAAAGTCCGGAACCTGGGGCAGATATATCCCGATGAGGACTCCGGCCGCCATGCACAGCGCCACCCATACGGTCAGATACTTCTCGAAGAAGCCTATGCCACGCTTGTCCTCTTTCATTCCGATCCTCCGTCCTTGTCCTTTTTAACTGCTTATATAGATACTCGTCAATATTATCGGCAACATTCCATAAGCTGTCAAGCTAGCTTAATATATGTACTAGGGAGGAAACGGCAGGAATGAAGGAGAATGCCAGCCGTTGACAGAATTCCTATGTGTAAAGGTCTTATCATCAGGCGATGCGCCTTGAGCGCCGCCATGACCCAAATGAGAATCGGTCAAAATAGTTATTAAGGGCTCAGCCCATGCAGAGGGAAGTGGTCATATGAGATTTGAAGGCAAAGTAGTCGTGGCTCAGGGCGGGGGCCCTACTGCCGTAATCAACCAGTCTCTGGTTGGCGCAGTCCTAGAATCAAGGAAGTTCAGCCAGGTTACCAAGGTATACGGCGCTATGAACGGAGTGCACGGCATAGTGAACGAGGATTTCCTGGACCTTACGCAGGAGACCACCAATAACCTTGAAAGGGTGGCCATGACCCCGTCTTCGGCGCTGCTGTCCACAAGGGACAAGCCGGATGAAGCGTATTGCAAGGAAATCTTCAATGTATTCAGGGCGCACGACGTTAGGTACTTCTTCTACATCGGTGGAAACGACTCTTCCGACACCGTCAGGATCGTCAATGCACAGGCCGAGAAGTCGAATTACCAGCTGAGGGCCATCCACATCCCTAAGACCATCGACAACGACCTCGTGCTGAACGACCATGCGCCGGGCTACGGCTCGGCGGCGAGGTTCGTCGCCCAGTCGTTCATAGGGCTGAACCTGGACAACAAAGCTCTCCCCGGCGTCCATATAGGAGTGGTCATGGGAAGGCATGCTGGCTTCCTGACGGCGGCGTCGTCCATAGCGCACAAATACCCCGACGACGGGCCGCACCTCATCTACATGCCTGAAAGGCCCTTCAAGGTGGCAGAATTCATTGAGGATGTAAAGAAGGTGTATGCGAAGTATGGAAGATGCCTGGTAGCCGTATCGGAGGGCATCAGCGACGAGAACGGGACGCCCATAGTCACGAAGCTCGGGCAGTTCGGCAAGGACGCCCATGGGAATGTCCAGCTATCCGGCACCGGGCTGCTTGGCGACCTCCTGACAAGCTATATAAGGGACAATACGGAAATCAAGAGGGTACGTTCCGACACCTTCGGCTACCTGCAGAGGTCTTTCATCGGCTGCGTTTCGGACGTAGACCAGAGGGAGGCGCGCGAAGTCGGCGAGAAGGCCGCCCAGTTCGCCCTTTGGCATGATACCGATGGTTCGGTCACGATTAACAGGACAGGATATTACTCCGTCGATTACGTGCTGCAGCCGCTAGCCGCAATAGCGGGGAAAACCAAGCTCATGCCCGACGAATTCATCAACGAGCGGGGCAACAACGTGACAGATGCCTTCAAGTACTACCTTACGCCCCTTCTCGGGTCGAACATGCCCTCGGCAAGCACGTTGAGGGCGCCCAGGGTCGAGAAGATACTGAAAAAAGACAGCTAGTCCGCTTATCGTCAGGGGCGGCCGGCATGGCCGCCCCTGTGCTTCCGGTCGGTATGGCACTGCATTCTTATGCTACAGTCCCCGGCGGTCGACATGTCGCTCCGATTAGAGGAATCAAGCCCGGATGGTTGAACTATAGATACAATCTGCCGATGGCGGTCGAATGGAACTTTCGGGAAGGTGAGAATGTGAAGACGAGGCTGTTGGTATCTTTGCTGGTAGTCGCCCTGGCTTTCTCCATGATGGGAGGATGCCTGACGAAAAAGGAGTCCAAGGCCCCTGTAGTGGTGGCGACGATGCTTGATTCTGAAGGTGGTGTGCTGGGCAAGGCGATAGTCCTTCTTCTTCGGGCGAAGAAGATAGAAGTCACCGACAAGGTCAACTTCGGCACGCCCGACATACTGAGGAAAGCCCTCGAGAACAAGGAGGTCGACCTTGTGGTGGACTATACGGGCTCCGGCCAATATTATCACCCTGAGGACGCTACAGACGCGACCATATGGAACGATCCCGTCAGAGGTTATGAATTCACCGCCAAACTGGACAAGGACAAGAACGACATCATCTGGCTTGCCCCTGCTC
>Ga0116172_10001385_pt1 | contig 22338 bp, 16 predicted proteins | sample AD_UKC083_MetaG_FD_89799 | JGI IMG/M metagenome (GOLD analysis project Ga0116172, IMG submission 89799) | Active sludge microbial communities of municipal wastewater-treating anaerobic digesters from USA - AD_UKC083_MetaG | ecosystem: Engineered > Bioreactor > Anaerobic > Digestate | place: USA... | reverse complement strand
ATTCCAATGGTTTTATCCTGAATGTCCATTTCATCAATTATTTCGGCAATAAGCCGATGAACTACTCCATGACTACAGCCAGGGCAATAGTGCATATAGGTTTCTTTGAGTGATTTTGGTTTTGCGTAAGCCAAATTCTCAGGACTAATTATTTCGTTGTTAGACATTTTTTTAATTTTTGAATGAATAAAGTTGTTAATTAAACTTCAGCAAATAAGCAAACACGCTGAAGAATTTTTTTATTTAATCAATTTGGAAACCAAAGCATCGTAAACTTCATCGGGTGAAGGAACAATTCCTCCCAGCCGGCCGAAAAATTCAACCGGAACTTTTCCGTTCACTGCCAGCCGTACATCTTCCACCATCTGACCGGCATTCATTTCGATGGAAATCATGCCTTTAAGAGAAGAAGCCAATTGACTAATAATTTCTTTAGGGAAAGGGTAAAGGGTAATGGGACGAAGCAAACCGGCCTTGATTCCGTTTTCGCGCGCCATTTCAACCGTTTTCTGACTTACTCGGGCGCAAGTTCCGAAAGCTACAATCAGGTAATCGGCATCATCAGTCATAAAAGTTTCGTAACGCACTTCATTTTTTTCCATCTCATGGTAACGTTTTTGAATCCTAAGATTAATGGCTTCCATTGCTTCAGCTTCGAGCGCCAAGGATGAAATTACATTTTGTGGTCGGTCGGGAGTTTTACCCAATGTTGCCCACGGGCATTGTTCACGAATTTCAGCTTCGGTGCGGCGTGGTTGAAAAGGAGGAAGTACTACTTTTTCCATCATTTGGCCAATAATTCCATCAGCCAGAATCATGACCGGATGTCTGTATTTAAAAGCCAGATCGAAAGCCAGCGGCATAAAATCGGCCATTTCCTGCACGGAAGCAGGCGCCAGCGTAAGAAGTTTGTAATCGCCATGTCCTCCGCCTTTGACAGCCTGAAAATAATCGCCCTGACTCGGTTGAATCGTACCCAAACCCGGACCTCCACGCATCACATTGACAATAACACAAGGCAATTCTGCCCCAACCATGTAGGAAATTCCTTCCTGCATTAAACTGATTCCGGGACTGGATGAGGAAGTCATAGCCCTTTTTCCACATCCTGCTGCTCCATAAACCATATTAATGGAAGCTACTTCGCTTTCAGCCTGCAATACGACCATTCCGGTTGTCGTCCATGGTTGCAGTTCCATTAAGGTTTCCATAACTTCCGACTGGGGAGTAATGGGATAACCAAAATATCCATCGCAACCGCAACGTATAGCTGCATGAGCAATGGCTTCGTTTCCCTTCATTAGAAGGACTTCTTCTTTGTTATCTGTTTTTGAGTTTTTGTTCATTTTTTTACCATTTAAACATTGAATAAATACCGAAGAGAGTAAAATGTTTATTGTACTCTCATTTTATAAACTGTGATGCAAGCATCAGGACAAACATAGGCGCAAGCAACGCATCCAACACATGCATCAGGATTACTCAAGTAAGAATAGTTGTACCCTCTTGAATTTGCTTCCTTTGACAGCGATAAAGCTTTTGGCGGGCAAGCAACAACACACAGATTGCATCCTTTACAGCGTTCCGTATCTACCACCACAGTTCCTTTTATTTTAGCCATTCTGTTTTTATTTTAGATTTTTTTCTTCGCAAAAGTAATAAAATTTGAGAAAATAGTTGGAATTTTTTTGCGACATATTCTCCTTTTGGAAAACGTTTTAGAAATTAATATTTGATTATCAACTACTTTTTCTGACTGAATAACCAGCTTAAAAAATCAGGTTGAGCAAAAGCAGCATCCCAACTATTGTGTTTTACTCCGGGAAATTCAATATATTCTACTTTGGTTGATCCAAGAGCTTTTAATTCGATGTAAGCATTGCGTGAATGTTCAGGAGAAACCACATCATCACTGCCCCCATGATAAATTCTAATAGGCATGTGTTTAACTTTTTTCAGTCTTTCCAAACTTACACCTCCGCAAATGGGAATAGCTGCTGCAAAAGTTTTGGGCTGACGACAAATGAGGTCGAAAGTTCCCATTCCGCCCATGGAAAGTCCCAACACATAAATTCTTCTACTGTCCACCGCTTCTTCTTTCCTGATTTTCTTGAGCAACCGAATAACCATTTGCATAGATGGCGTTGGTTCTTTCGAATTTATGAACGAAAATCCGTTATCCCATTCCTTGATAGGTGCCCAAAAGCCATTTTCAGGGCATTGTGGAAAAACAACAATAGCGGGGAATTTTTGTCTGTTCTGTGGATCAGTGAAAAGCGAAGCTCCATGTACTAATTGTTTTTCATTATCATTTCCTCTTTCTCCTGCTCCGTGCAGAAAAAGAACGAGTGGATAAGAAGCAGACTTGTTGTAATTTTCGGGATATAAAATACGATAAGGTAAAGTATCACCTTTGTAAATAAATTCTTTTTTCAGAAACAATTCATTTTGAGCCTGTGACAACATGCTGAAGAACAAAAAAAAGCACAATAAAGAAAAAAACTTTTTCATAAGCCAATAATTTTTAGTATATATAAATGTTTTTCAATGAATTATAATCAATTTCAGAGTATAAATCTGGGTTTGAAAGAGAGTTTTCCTTACAGTTTTATAATTTACATGAATTATATATAACAATAAAATTTTTCAAAAGTTCTATTTTTTCCATGAACGATAAGGATTTTTTCGGAGCATGGCATTGTAATATTCTGCCTTCCCTGTAACTTCTTCTCCCAACCAATCAGGCTTTAAAACCTCTTGGTTTTCATTTTCCAATTCGATTTCGGCCAAAATCAATCCTTCATTTTCGCCAAAAAATTCATCCACTTCAAAATGCTGTCCCTGATAAACGACTTCGTATCGTTTTTTTTCAATGATACCCGGTTCACAAATTTTCATCAATTCCTTTGCTTCATTTAGTGGAATTTCTTTTTCCCACTCAAAGCGGCTCAACCCCGAAAGGTTGCTTTTCCCTTTAATGGTGAGGAAAGCAAAAATGTCCATGATACGAACCCTAACTGTACGCTCAGGGACAGAACACAAATATCCTTGAGTAATGTGATGACTTTTGACAGCTTGCGATTTAAAATCGCCCGTAACCAAAAATTTTCTTTCTATTTCTATTTTCATTTTTAAAAGAAATTTGTCGATGTAAACTTATCAGTAGAATTTGTTCAGTCAAACACCGGTTTTTTGAAATTTAATATTGTACAACTTCGTGAGGAATTGAAAAATTTATCAACACTTTTCAGGTAAGTTAAATTTCCTCTAAGAAGCAACAATGTTTTTGAGGTTCCCAATTCCTTAAAAAATAAAGCTTTAGCGATTGCAAATCTCTCTAAACGAACAGTTAACACAGTTTTCTTCTATATCAGTTTGCTTAAACGGAATTTCCGGATTAAAAATTTCTTCGAGCAACGTCGTTAATTTTTCCTTAAATTCTTCCTCGAAAATGCCAAAATCCTCTACCGGAATAATCTCCTTTTCCGGTTTGTATTGAATTGCGGAAGAAAAGCCGCTGTTAAAAATATCTTTCAAATAGTAAATGGCAGGAGAAATAATTTTCTTTTCGGCTTTGGACCGATAAAGCAGGCAATACATAAATATTTGAAAAATATGTTTTGGCCGACTTTTCATAGGTAGTGAACCATCAAACAAGTCGTCCAACGATTTGAAGGTGGTATTTCCGGTTCCCGTTTTATAATCAATAATACGTAAAAAACTTTCTGTTTCGTCCAGCCGATCGATAAATCCTTTAATATTCACATGCGTGTTTCCCTTTTCGAGAGGAAAGCGAATGCTGCAAAATTCCTCAGCGCCCAAATAATAAAATGGCGTCAATTGCTGATCGACCATTAATAAACGTATCAAAAACTTTTTCAGTATTTTACTAATGAGTAAATTATTACCTTCCAATGGCAGAAGTTTCTCGTTTCCCTTATTTTTAAAAAAATGTTTTGAAAAAGCCATTAAAATGGCATCGTCCACCATTGCAGGCTGACGCAAAATCATTTCAAAATCTTTTTTTTCCAGCTGCAGTCCTTTTAAAGGTTTATAAAGCAATTCGGCGGAAGAATGGAACAACGTACCAAACAAATCATTTTCCACTGTTTCGGTAATTTCTTCCGTTTCTTTTATTCCAGCTATCTGAGCGTAGTAAAATTTCAACGGACAATCCAAATATGTATTGATGGAACTGGCAGAAAGATACAATTTGTCATCGCCCGAAGAAGAGAAATGCAACAGTTTTTCCCTGATAAGTGCATTTTTTTCTACCGATACAGGAACTGAATCTTTCAAAAAAATATCGTAAGTTATGTTTTTTCGTTCAATTTTTATTCCGTAAAGATACTCGAGCTGATAAAGAAATCTGCTGACTTCTCCCGTCTGAAAACCTTCAGAATTGGAATTAAAAAGGAAATAAACATTTTTGGCATGATAAATCAGTCGATAAAAATTATAAGCGCTGATGGCATCCTGATGTTCTCTTGCCGGCAATCCAAAACCACGACGTAAATTATAGGGGATAAAACTGTGCACAGGAGCATTTTTCGGAAAAACGCCTTCATTGAAAGAAGTAAGCAGAATATTATCAAAATCCAAACCTCTCGTTTCCAACGCACCCATAATTTGCAAACCTTCCAGCGGCTCGCCAACAAAAGGTAACGTGATAAAAGAAGAATATTGAAAAATCAATCGCATCAAAGTATCCATACTCATTTCAATATCTTCTGACTGATATTTCAAAATATCCGACATGCGGTTTAGAAAACGATAGTACTGAATCACAAAGTCTGTTTCCAAGCGATATTGATGATGATCGAAACTGATTTGTCGGAAATTCTTCTGTAGAATGCACAAAATATTCAACAAATAAGCCAGCATTTCACGCGCATTGTTCTGGGGACGAAAAATAGCATTAAAAAGCTCATTGATTTGAAGTATTTCCGGCTGTATGTAAATCAAATTGTTTTCCACCATTTGCTGAAGGAAACTTTTGCTGTCGTCTCCATAAAGTAATGTAATGTAGGAGTGTTGCAAAATTTCGGTAACCGGTTGATGATAAAACAACTCACCCTCGCCAGTATTGCGAATTCGTCGCTGCAAATCGAAAATATGTTCAATCAATCCTGAAATGGGAGTGCTTTTAAGCGGGAAACCCATAGTAACATTTACTTTTTCGATTTGTTCAGGCAAGGAATAAAGAGCAGGCAACAACAAATTTTCATCCGGCAGCACAATAGCCGTTTTCATCCAGTTTTCCTGCTGAACTGACGCATCCTTAGGATAAATCCGGTTTAAAATTTCATACACTTGTTTAAGCTGACCGATTTCAGAAGGCACGGCTATCAGTTCAAAATGCTGTTGATTATCTTCTTCCACAACTGTTTCAATGGAAAATTTGGACGGAAAGGTTATGGTATTTTCCTTGTAAAAAGTAGAGGCCGGATTGTCGGAGTCGCGCAACGCAGGAGCTTCGTAATCCCAATAAAAATCAGCTTTCCCTTGGTTTTTCAGAACTTCAAAAAGAGTTTTTTCGCATCGGTTGAGGGCATTGAACCCAATAAAAACAAATTGTTTCCCTTCCCACTCGGGCATTGCAATTCTACTTTCAAGACGTTCGGCAACGTGTCGGTAAATCATGCCTTCCGTTGCGAGATTTTCCTGTCGCAATTCATCTGTAAAAGACTGATAAACAGGATAAAGTATTTTCCAAATTTGAATAAAATCTTCCTGAGTTTTTTCCTTAGGAATAGGAATGAAGTTTTTCCAAAACTGACGAATGGCTTCTAACTGATTGTCGGAAAGATAATTGAACATCCGGTCAATTTGTTTCAATTCAGTAATATTGGTAAACAACTGGTGGGCATCAATGCGATATTTGTCGATATCGTCAAAATCATTGAGCAACATCTCGCCCCAATAGGCAAAAGAATCAAAACCTTCGTTGCTTCCGCTTTTTTCCTTAAAAATTCTGTAAAGGCGGAACAGAAGACTCAATCGGTCGGCAGGCTGTAAAGAAGAAAGAGAAGCAAAACATTCATTTATGGTGAGAATTTCGGGAGAAAAAAGCGGTTTTTGTGCTATTTGTGAAATATTTCGTTGAAAGAAAGTACCTGCGCGTCTGTTGGGAAAGACAAAAGTAAAATCGGATATTTTTTCTTGATACCGGTTGTAATAAATTTGAGCAATGCGATAGAGAAAAGATTCCATTGTTGAACGATAAAAATAAAAGCAGCCTTTATTGAATTTTCCAAAATTACAACAAAAGCAGCTAATTCAAAAATTTTACCTTTATCGAGCATCATTTTTTCCAGAATGCTGGAGTAAAAAGTAGCAAAACAGTGAAAAGTTCAAGACGTCCCAACAACATCATGAATGACAGGAACCATTTAGCAAAAACAGGAAAATAAGAATAACTGCCAATAGGGCCAACCATTCCCAATCCGGGTCCGACACCTCCCAAACAGGAAATAAGCCCTCCTACCGATTCAATAAAACCGACACCCGACATGCAAAGAATCAAAATTCCAAAAATAGCGATAATCAAATATAGCAATACAAAAACCAATACTCTGGTAACCACGTCCTGATAGACGATTTTTCCGCTGTAGCGCACTGGAACAACTGCCTTTGGATGAATAAGTCTTTTGAATTCGTAATAACAGAACTTGAAAACAATCACGATACGCACCATTTTGATGGCGCCACTGGTAGAACCGGCCGAAGCACCCGTCAGCATGACAATCAGCAGAATTACCCACGTAAAGGGTTTCCATTGCATATAATCAACCGTAGTAAATCCGGTTGTAGTCATTAGTGAACTAACCGAAAACAGCGCATTTCTCCATGATTCTTCCACTTGATGGAAAGAAATGGGTCGTGAAAAATCAATCATGGAAAATGCAACAATAATAGCAAAACCAAACAGCACAATCAAATAATAACGCAACTCCTCATTTTGGCGAATTTTTTCCAGCTTGTTTTTGAATCCAAAATAATAAAGACTGAAATTCACACCGGCCAAAATCATAAAAATAATAATAACATACTGAATATATGGAGAATTCCAGTAAAGAATATTACTTTGTTTTGTTGAAAATCCTCCGGTGGCAATAGTAGCAAACGAATGACAAACGGCATCAAACCAAGTCATTCCTCCCAAACGAAGTAAAATTGTTTCTGTAAAAGTCAACATAAAATAGATTAGAAACAGGCGTTTTGCCGTTTCACTGATTTTCGGATGAATCTTGTCTTTGGTAGGTCCGCTGGTTTCAGCGGCAAAAAGCTGCGTTCCGCTCGTCCCAAACAGCGGCAACAATGCCAAAGAAATCACAATGATGCCCAAACCTCCCATCCAGTGGGTAAGACTTCTCCAAAACAACATAGAGTGCGACAATTCTTCAATATTATTCAAAATGGAAGCACCGGTAGTAGTAAATCCGGAAATTGTTTCAAAAAAGGCGTCGGTAAAAGAAGGAATACTTTGACTGATCCAAAAGGGAAGGGCACCGAACAATGAAAAAATTATCCAGGCAGAAGTTACAACCAGCGAACCTTCGCGTTTGCCAACAGACATGGGAGCATTTCTTCCAAAAAAAAATCCGGCAAAACCAACTGCAAAACAAAGCAATGATGTGAAAATAAAATAAATGCCATCATTTTCTCTGTAAATCAATGAAATAAAAAATACCAACAACAAAGCAGCCCCTTCACTCAGGAGGAGATTGCCCAACATACGAATCACCAGTTTAAAATTAATTTCACGATTCATGGCATTGTGGATAACAAATTATATTTAGGCGTTGAAAAAAGGTTCAAGTTTACGAATGGCTGAAGATACACAGAAAACAATTACATGATCTTCGGGCTCTATGCTTGTTTCTCCATTCACAATCATTCCTTTTCCGTTTCTTACAATACCACCAATGTTGACATTTTCGGGCAGTTTTAAATTCTTAATTTTTGAACGGGTAATTTTTGAACCAGCTTTGGCAATGAATTCCACAACTTCGGCATCGGCAGAAGTCAAATTTCTGACATTCAGTACTGTTGCGTTTAAAGTAATTTGATAAATATAGCTTGCAGCAATCATTTTTTTGTTGATGACAGTTCCAATGTCCATATTTTCGGCAAGTGGAATATAATCGAAATTCTCCACTTCGGCAATGGTTTTCTTTACTCCAAAACGTTTGGCAACCAAACAGGACAGAATATTTACTTCAGAATTTCCGGTAGCTGCCACAAAAGCATCCATTTCCTGTATTCCTTCCTCTCTCAGAACTTCAATGTTACTTGCATCGCAGTTGATAATAAGCGAATCGGGAAATTTTTCCGCCAGCTCAATACTTCGAGCTTTGTCTTTTTCCATTATTTTGGTGTGAATATGCGGTGGCAATCTTTTCAGTGTCTTTTGTGCAATGCGGCTTCCACCGAAAAACATAACATTCTTTATAGGAAAATCCTCTTTCCCGGCTTGCTCTCTGACAAAATTCAAATACTGCGGGCTGGTAATGAAATACACAATATCGTTAGCCAGAATTTCATCACTTCCTTTTGGTATAATGGTCTGCATACCCCGCTTAATGGCTACCACTCTGTATTTTTCGTGATCAAAATATCCGGTACTAAATTTTTTATTGATAATTTCAGAATTGCTGCGAACCTTAATACCCAACAAAATAAGCGCATCATTGCAAAAACTCATATTTTGTCGCAACCAACTGGTTTTCAATGATTCAGAAATTTCTTTGGCTGCCAGTACTTCCGGATAAATTAAATAATCGACTCCAAGTTTTTTGAAAAACTCTTTGTTTTCGGGGAAAAGATATTCGTAATTATCGATACGTGCGAGGGTTTTTTCTGCTCCCAAGTTGGTAGCCAACATACAGGCTGTCATGTTTACACTTTCATAGGGAGTAACAGCTATAAACAAATTGGCGTTTTCCACACCAATTTCCTTCAGATGATTGATGGAAGTGGAAGAACCCACGCTGGTCAGCAAGTCGTAATTGCTTTCCAAATCAACCAAACGATCAGGATTTTCGTCGCTCAAGGTTATTTCCATACTTTCGCGAGCCAATAATTTTGCCAAGTGCGTCCCGACTTCGCCGGCACCGACAATAATAATTTTCATTTCCTAAAGCCCTTTAAAAATTCTATTTATAAATGAAGATTTATTTTTTTGAATATTATTAGCAGAGATTTTAACTTTATTGGAAATATTTTCCTTGTTATTTGGCTGCATCAATTCCTTAATGCTTTCGGCAATACCTTCTGCATCAAGTCCCAACATGGCATACAAATCGTCAGGCGAACCCTGTTCTATAAAATTGTCGGGGATGCCAAGTCTTTTAACTTGAACCGAATAATCGTGGTCGGCAAAAAACTCCAGCACTGCGCTGCCAAAACCACCTTGTAGTACTCCATCCTCAATGGTCAAAACGTGTGAGAATTTTTGCCCTATTTCGTGGAGAATATTTTCATCCAAAGGTTTCAGAAATCGCATGTCGTAATGAGCAATGGACAAATGATATTCGTTTTCAACTTTTTCAATGGCTTTTTCTGCTTTTATTGCCATTGTTCCAATTGTTAATACAGCCAAATCTTCTCCTTGCTTCAAACATTCACCTTTCCCAACTTCAAGCAATTGCATTGGTTTTCTCCAATCAACAATGGAACCTGCTCCACGAGGATAACGGATTACAAACGGGCCCATGTCGGGTTGTTGCGCCGTAAACATCAAATTGCGTAATTCTATCTCGTTTCGAGGAGCGCCAATAATTACATTGGGGATACAACGCATATAGGCCAAATCGAATACGCCATGGTGAGTTGGGCCATCGGCGCCTACCAAGCCGGCACGATCAAGACAAATAACTACCTGCAAATTTTGCAATGCTACATCGTGTATCACGTTATCATAAGCTCGCTGACAAAATGTAGAATAAATATTACAGAAAGGAATCAGCCCTTCCTTTGCCATCCCAGCAGAGAATGTTACCGCATGACCTTCGGCTATACCTACATCAAATACTCTGTCGGGAAATTCTTTTTGCATGATATTCATGGAACAACCACTGAGCATAGCAGGAGAAACACCGACAATTCTTTCATTATTTTTTGCCAATTCCAGCAGCGTCTCTCCAAAAACATGTTGAAAAAGTGGAGGCTCTGAAACAGAATTGGAAGTAGTTTTTTCTCCTTTTTCCACACAGAATTTTCCCGGTGAATGCCATTCGGTTACGGCTTTTTCGGCAGGTTCGTAACCTTTTCCTTTTTTGGTAAGGCAATGCAGAATTTTTGGGCCTTTGTAATCTTTAATTTCTGTAAGAATTCTTACCAATTCATTAACATCGTGTCCATCTACCGGTCCAAAATATCGAATATTCAGTCCTTCAAAAAGATTGTGTTGTCGAGTGAGTGCAGCTTTCAGTGCATTGTTGAAGCGAATGATATTGTCTTTCTTTGATTCATCAATCAAATTCAATCCCTTCAACATTTTATAAATTCTGTACCTTATTCTGTTGTAAGTCTGAGAAGTTGTAATATCAATTAAATATTCGGTAATACCGCCTTTCAGCGGGTCAATTGCCATCTGGTTGTCGTTGACGATAATCAAGAGGTCATTGATATTTTTACTCATTGACACATTATTCAGTCCTTCAAAAGCAAGTCCGCCGGTGAGGGAGCCATCTCCTATAACGGCAACAATATGTCGGTCTGTTTCATGCTTCAGTTTGGAGGCTATGTCCATTCCCAGCGATGCAGAAATGGAAGTTGAGGCATGACCCACACCGAAAGCATCATATTCGCTCTCTTTGGGAGAAGGAAAGCCACTGATTCCTTTAAACTCACGATTGGTACGAAATTTAGTACGACGACCGGTAAGAATTTTATGGGCATAAGCCTGATGACCTACATCCCAAACAATGCGGTCGTAAGGAGCATTAAAAACATAATGCAACGCTACAGTAAGCTCGATGGCGCCGAGACTGGAAGCCAAATGACCGGGATGTTGAGAAACTTCTTCGATAATAAATGTTCTCAATTCCTGACAAACAGAGTTAAGTTCTTCTTTTTTAAGAACTTTCAAATCTTTCGGCGAATCGATACGAGATATATATTTAAAGTTTTTATTTTCCATTTTCTGAGATGATGATTGTGCACAAAAATAATACATTTTTTAATGTTTGACACTTTTTAAACAAATAATTTCTGACTTATATTTCCGAGTATATTTGAGAAGTAACGTTATGCACAAAAAAAAATTTAAAGGCTAAAAAATTATTTTTTTGTATTTTACGGCAAGTTAATCTGATAAAGCTAAGTTCAACATAGAAGTATGAATTTCGCAGTGAAGTTTTGTTTGATTCTCATACAAATGTAAAGAAAATAACGCTTTCAGTAAAATGTAAAACCTGTTTCTACAGAAAAGACACAAATATTTGTCCATAATAATATTTTTTGAGACAGAGAAATTTCTGAAGCAGGAATGTAATTGTTGTGATACAAAATTGTCATGTTACACTTCTATTTTTGCGCTGTGGAAATAGATATTGAAGTGAAGTTTTAAAGATTTTACCCCTAAAACATGGATGATTTCTTTATCCTTATATCCATTAAAAGCATTTGAACAATAATAAAACCAATAAAAATTGAAATATGTATTCCTATAAAAAAATTAAGGTGGCCTTTTTTGCCGATATTCTTACACGCGATCATGATGGCGCCATAAAAACCATGTATCAAATCATAGATAAAATTCCGGAAGAACAATTTGAATTTATGTTGTGTACCGGCACACCTCCTGAAGAAAAAACAAATCACAAAATATTGCAAATTCCTTCCTTAACTTTACCTTTCAATGCAAATTATAAAGCTTGTATTCCCTATTTTAACAGTAATAAACTTGTCAAAGCACTCGAAGAATTTAAACCTGACGTCATCCATATTTCTACGCCTTCGCCCTTAGGTTTTTTCGGATTAAATTATGCGAAAAAAAATCATATACCTACGCTGTCTATTTATCACACTCATTTCGTTTCCTACATACAATATTATTTCAATCGTTTGCCATTTCTTATAAAGCCCGTTGAATCGATTGTGAAAAATATTTATCAAAGTTTTTACAATTTTTGCAATATGGTTTATGTTCCAACGAGGCAAATGATTAATGAACTAAGGGACTGTGGTGTCTCAAATCAACCTTTGAAGCTTTGGCAGAGAGGGATAGATACGGGTTTGTTTAATCCTTCCAAAAAGGACAGAAATTTTATTCAACAACTTACAGGTAACGACAAACCATGTATTTTGTTTGCTTCGCGTTTAGTGTGGGAGAAAAATTTGGAAACGCTCTTTAATATTTATGATGAAGCTGAAGCTCAAAATTTAGATGTCAATTTTATCATAGCAGGCAGTGGCGTTGCTGAACAGGTTTCAAGAAAAAGAATGAAAAAAGCTTTTTTTCTTGGGTTTTTGAATCATGAAGAGTTGTCGAAAGTATATGCATCTTCTGATGTGTTTGTTTTTCCTTCTATTTCGGAAACGTTCGGCAATGTGGTTGTTGAAGCAATGGCATCCGGTTGCGTGCCGGTAATTGCACGTGGAGGTGGTTCGCAATCTTTAGTTATGGATGGAGTAACCGGCTTCCTGTGTGGTCCTTATAATGTGAATGAATATGTAGAGAACATTAAGAAAGTCCTTCATTCTCCCGCTCTCAAGGAAATAATACAGCAAAATGCCATTCATTATGCTTCTACGTTTAACTGGGATCGTTTAACCAACGAGTATTTTAATGATCTCCAAACTCTTGCCGATTCATTACCTATCTATAAAAATGATGTTCTTAAACCAAATGAAATTATGCCGACAAATTATGCAATTTGATTTGAGTTTTATTGAGAGAGCGAATAATAACATTCAAGAACAGAATGAGCAAATTTAAAAGGTATCGAAAACTGATTATCGCAGTTTTGTTAATTTCGGTATCTGTGCTGATAATTCGGTTTATATCGAGTATCGATTTCCATGTTCTAACGACGTATCTCTATCGAATGCCCTCCATGTTTTTATTGGTTATCGCTATTTCATTTGTTGGGTATTTTTTCTCTTCATTGGGTTGGAAATTATGCATGGGAGAGGAGGGAAAAAATATTTCTATTGGAAAAGTATTTGTTATCAGGCACATAGGAGAGATGTTGGGTGCTTTTAATCCTACCAGTATTATTGCAGGCGACAGTTTAAAAATTTCTTATCTCTTAAAGTCGGGAATTTCCACTAAAGTTGGTTTGAGTTCCATCTTGTTGATGAGAATGATTACCGTATTGTCATCCATTTTTCTGATTGTTGTTTCCATATTTTATTTGACATTCAGTAAATTTGGCAACGGGAAAACCGTTATCCTGCTTTTGTTGATTATGTTGGTAATAATGTCGGGCTTTTTAATGGCAAAATATTTACTCGATGACCATCTATATCTTGGTAGAACTTTGGAGCGCATTAAATCAAAAACCAACTGGTCATTTTTGACAAGGAAAACAATTGATTCTTGTTATGAAATAAATACGCTATCTTCGGATTATTTTAAGCACCACAAACTGAACTTTTTATTGGCTTTTTTGCTATTGACGCTTCATTGGGTTTGTGGAGCCCTTGAGTTTTTTATTGTACTGCAAACCTTACATGTAAATATATCGGTTATTGATGCCATTTCTATGGAGGTAGGCGTATCGCTTTTTAAATTCTTGGGAGCAATTGTTCCGGGACAGATCGGAATCGAAGAATACGGAAATAAAATTATGCTTGATGTAATTGCCGTAAAAGGTAATGAAATATGGTTTGTGGTTTCTTTAGTTAGGAGATCGCGTCAGCTTTTCTGGTTGTCTGTTGCAGGAGTATTTCTCTTGATCTCAAAAAGGAAAAAATTTATGCTTCAATAATAATGTACGAAGAAATATTATGCATCACCCACAAATATCCGCCTTTCACCGGTGGTATGGAAAAACAAAGTTATGAACTGATTCAGGGGCTATCTTTCTATTATAGAGTACACATTATTGCTTTCGAAGGAAAGGGAAACAAGATGCTCTGGTTTTTGAAACTTAAGTCGAGAGTAAAAAACATACTGAAAGCAAATCCGGGCATTCAGTTAATTCATCTAAATGATGGAACTATGGGAGTTGCAGCTCTTTGGTTACAAAAAGTTACTCAAATTCCTGTGGTGGTAACTTATCATGGTTTGGATATTACTTTTCCTTTGTCCTTTTTTCAAAAAAAACTTATACCAAAACTTGGAAAATATAAAGGTGCTGTTTGTGTCAGTAAATTTACTTGGGAAGAGTCTATCAAAAGGGGTTTTGACCCAAATACCACCTTCATCGTAAACAATGGCGTTGATCTGAGTTTAGGAAAAATTCCTTTTGATAAAACCATTATCCAGAAACTTAAAAATGAATACTTTATAGATGTAACCGGCAAGAATATTATCATGGCGACCGGAAGACCTGTAAAACGAAAAGGTTTTTCATGGTTTCTGAAAAATGTTATGCCTTTACTGAACGATGATGTTGTATTTCTAATAACCGGTCCACTGAATAAATCTCAATCTTTATTTGATGAATTTTTACAGAGGTTACCGCTGAAAATAGGATATAATACTCGTTTATTGTTGGGTCACTCTACTGACAAAGAAGAATTAATCCAGCAGTTGAGCAAGCAAAAGAATGCTTTTCATTTAGGAAAAGTTCCGAACGAAGATTTGATTCAGATGCTTTCACTTGCCGATTTGTTTGTAATGCCTAACCTCTCAATCTCGGGCGATGTGGAAGGATTTGGCTTGGTGGCACTCGAAGCCAGCATTCGTGGTACTTATGTGCTGGCATCCGGTATACAGGGAATTACTGATGCCGTTATCGATGGGGAGAATGGAACGCTTTTGCCTTCCGGAAATGCTCAGGCTTGGGCAGATAAAATAAAAGAAATGTTGAGCGATAAGGATAGACTTAAGATCTTGTCCGAGAAAAGTAGAGATTACACTGTTCAACATTTTTCTTGGGAGAAAATGGTCGATGAGTACATAAAAGTGTTTGATGGTTTTATCCATCAATAGAAAAATAATGTTAAAACCAAGAAAAACTCATACAGTTCATTTTCTACAATAGTTCATTAAAACTCATTGTTCGATTAATAAGATACATCGAGGCCTGTCTCAGGGTTATTCATTGAGAAGTATCGTTATGCACAAAAAAAATTTAAAGGCTAAAAAATTATTTTTTTGTATTTTACGGCAAGTTAATCTGATAAATTGAAAAAAAATATGGATTTTTTTTGATAAAGTAATTTTTTCATTTATCTTTGCACCGAAATTCAATTTTGAAGAATGATGTATTGGAAAAATAATTTTGTAGGAATCGTCGTGCTACTTTTGGTCCACAATCAAAGGTGAGGATGGTTCTTACTATTTTTTTGCATTAAAAAACATAACACATGAAACCTTTCTCACCTTAGAAGAGAAAGGTTTTTCTGTTTTTATTGAATGAATTTGCCTCTTTTGTGAAAAGAAGAAAAAAAACGCAGGTAAATAACCGCTTTAAAATCAGCAAGTAGTAATAAATTAAAAATAATTTTTCAATGGAAACTTCAATAAATAACTCGAAAGAGCAGTCGATGATAAAAAGATTGAGAAGTACAACCAGCACTTCCGGAAGAAGAATGGCAGGAGCACGAGCCTTGTGGCGAGCTGCCGGCATGAAGAATGAACAAATGGGAAAACCTGTGATTGCAATAGTCAACTCGTTTACTCAGTTTGTACCGGGACATGTTCATCTACACGAAATTGGTCAGAAAATAAAAGTTGAGATAGAAAAACTTGGCTGTTTTGCAGCAGAATTTGACACCATAGCCATTGATGACGGAATAGCCATGGGGCATGACGGAATGCTTTACTCGCTACCTTCACGCGATTTGATTGCTGACAGTGTAGAATACATGGTCAATGCTCACAAGGCAGATGCCATGATTTGCATCAGCAATTGCGACAAAATTACTCCGGGTATGTTAATGGCTGCCATGCGATTGAATATTCCAACCGTTTTTGTGTCTGGAGGCCCAATGGAAGCCGGCGAACTGGATGGCGTACAACTCGATTTGATCGATGCAATGGTGCAGTCGGCCGACGATTCGATTCCCGACGAACAAATTCAAAGAATTGAAAATGCGGCCTGTCCTACTTGTGGGTCTTGTTCGGGAATGTTTACCGCCAACTCGATGAACTGTTTGACTGAAGCCATTGGACTGGCACTTCCGGGAAATGGAACGGTTGTGGCAACGCATGTCAATCGTGAAAAATTATTTTTAAATGCAGCCAAACTGATTGTTGAGAATGCCTACAAATATTATCAGGATGGCGATGATTCTGTTCTTCCCCGCTCCATAGCCACGCGCGAAGCTTTTCTTAATGCCATGAAACTGGATATTGCCATGGGAGGCTCTACCAATACGGTTTTACACTTGCTGGCTATTGCCCACGAAGGTGAAGTAAATTTTACAATGGACGATATTGATGAACTTTCTCGCCATACTCCTTGTTTATGTAAAGTAGCACCCAACACGCAGAAATATCACATTCAGGATGTCAATCGAGCAGGAGGAATTTTGGGAATACTGGCAGAACTTAGTCGTGGAGGATTAATCGATACGAATGTTCGACGCATTGATGGAATGACTTTGAAAGAAGCGATTCAGAAATATGATATTACGTCGCCTCACGTGTCGACAGAAATAGTGCAGCTCTACAAAAGTGCACCTGCCAACCGGTTTAATCTGGTAATGGGTTCACAAAATTCTTATTATAAGGAATTGGATACCGATAGGGCAAACGGCTGTATTCGCGATATGGATCATGCTTATACCAAAGATGGCGGACTTGCTGTTTTGAGAGGAAATTTAGCTCAGGATGGATGTGTTATTAAAACTGCCGGTGTAGATGAAAGTATCTGGAAATTTACCGGTCCGGCAAAAGTATTTTCGTCGCAGGATGCAGCTTGCGATGGGATTTTGGGTGGAAAAGTTGTTGCAGGTGATGTGGTAGTCATCAATTTTGAGGGACCAAAAGGAGGTCCGGGAATGCAGGAAATGCTTTATCCGACTTCTTATATCAAATCGCGCCACTTGGGAAAAGAATGTGCGTTGATTACCGATGGAAGATTTTCCGGTGGAACTTCGGGACTTTCTATCGGCCATGTTTCACCGGAAGCTGCAGCGGGTGGTAATATAGCATTATTACGCGATGGCGACATTATAGAAATAGATATTCCGACCCGTTCCATACAAGTGAAACTTAGTGAGGAAGAATTGGAAAAACGTCGTCAGGAAGAGTTGTCGAGAGGAAAAGAAGCTTTTACGCCCAAAGACCGTCAGCGTTCAGTTTCTAAAGCACTAAAAGCTTATGCTTCGATGGTAAGTTCGGCTGATAAAGGTGCTGTACGGTTAATATAAAAAATGATTTTTTTCATTTCAAAATAGTTTATTATTTGATTCAAAGATTCCCAAACAAAAATAGGAGGAATAAAAATATGAAAATGACAGGTTCAAAAGCATTGATAGAATCGTTGTTGCAAGAAGGAGTAGAAACGATATTCGGATATCCTGGCGGAGCCATTTTGCCCGTTTTTGATGCTTTATACGATTACGACCAGAAAGTAAATCATATCCTTACACGCCACGAACAGGGTGCTGCCCATGCAGCCGAAGGGTATGCACGTGTTTCGGGTAAAGTGGGAGTTTGCCTGATTACTTCGGGCCCGGCAGCAACCAATGCCATTACTGGAATCAGCGACGCCATGCTCGACAGTGTACCACTGTTAGTCATAACCGGACAAGTTGGGGCAGGTTTGCTTGGCACGGATGCTTTTCAGGAAATTGATGTGATTGGAATTACGCAACCTATAACAAAATGGTCGTATCAAATTCGCAGAGCCGAAGACGTGGCATGGGCAGTAGCTCGCGCTTTTTATATAGCTTCTACAGGGCGTCCGGGTCCTGTGGTACTCGATTTTACTAAAAATGCCCAGTCGGAAGAAGTAGATTTTCAATACAAACCCTGTAAATTTATCCGCAGCTATATTCCTGTCCCTGAAGTTAATATTTCGCAATTAGAAAAAGCTGCCGAGTTGATAAATGCTGCCAAAAAACCTTTTGCGGTGGTAGGTCATGGCGTGATTCTCGGTCAGGCAGAAAAAGATTTAATGGAATTATTGGAAAAAGCCGATATTCCCGCCGCATGGACTTTGCTGGGTGCATCGGCCATGCCTTCAGACTTTCGACTGAATAAAGGATTTGTAGGAATGCACGGGAATGTTGCTCCCAATATGAAAACCAATGAATGTGATGTGCTTATTGCCATTGGAATGCGTTTTGATGACCGCGTAACTGGCGATTTGAAAACCTATGCCAGTCAAGCCAAAGTGATTCATATCGATATTGATGCAGCCGAACTAAATAAAAATTTGAAGGTTGAAGTGCCGGTACTGGGTTCGGCAAAGGATGTGCTACCGGCTTTGACTAAACTGGTTAAACCGGCCCGACATACCGAATGGATCGATTCCTTTGAAATTTATAAAAACACGGAATATGAAAAAGTAATTGAACGCGAAGTATTTCCAAAAAGTGGAAAAATTACGATGGGAGAAGTTATCAACAAAGTATCGGAAGCAACGCACCACAATGCTATTTGCGTTACCGATGTGGGGCAAAATCAAATGGCCGCAGCTCGATATTTTAAATTCTCACAAACCAGAAGTTTAATAACTTCCGGGGGACTGGGTACAATGGGCTTTGGACTTCCGGCAGCTATTGGTGCAAAAATTGCTTCTCCCGACCGAACAGTTTGTCTATTTGCCGGCGATGGAGGTTTCCAAATGACCATCCAGGAATTAGGAACCATCATGGAAAACAATATCGGCGTAAAAATGATTGTGCTCGACAATCAGTTTTTAGGCATGGTGCGTCAGTGGCAAGAATTATTTTACGAAGAGCGCTACTCTTTCACTAAAATGAAAAATCCCGATTTCGTGGCTATCGGGAAGGCTTACAATATCAATGGAAGATTGGTAAACGAACGGGAAGAACTGGATGATGCCATTGCCGAAATGCTGAAAGACGACAATCCTTACCTGCTGGTAGTAAATGTTGAAAGAAAAGGAATGGTTTACCCCATGATACCGGCCGGAACAAGTGTAACCAACATTATTCTGGAGTAATTCGTTAAAGAAATTTCTATTATCTAACTTCAGAGATTTATTAGCTTTTTTAAAACTTTGCATTATGGAAAAAACATTATATACCGTTATCATTTTTTCGGAAAATACGGTTGGCGTACTGAATCAGATCACCGTTATTTTTACTCGACGTGGATTGAATATAGAAACTCTTTCGGTTTCTCCATCAGCCATCGAAGGTATTCATAAATTTACGATTACTGTATTTACTACTCAGGATGTTATTGAAAAGGTGGTACAGCAAATCGACAAACGTGTCGATATTCTGAAAGCCTACTATAATATTGATGAAGATTTGGTCCATCAGGAAATTGCCTTATATAAAGTTGACACCAGCAAACTTTTGGCTATGGGGTCTATCGAAAAATTAATTCGAGATTATCAGATTCATGTACTGGAATTGACTGAAAACTGCGTGGTGTTTGAAAAAACGGGTCATTATCAGGAAACGCAAAAACTTTTTGAAGAATTGAGTTCATCGATTGGCGTTTTGCAATTTATTCGTTCGGGACGAATTGCCATCACCAAGTCGAAAGTGGAACGGCTGAGCGATATGCTCGAAAAAATGATGAAACTCGAAGAAAAAGTCAATACCACTTCTGAAACACAAGAGTAAAATTAAACCTTAAATATCTCTTTAACAACAACTTAAAAAATAGTAGTGGAAAAAGAGTTTTCATATATTTTTAAGATTGCTCCGTCCAATGTCGATTTTCAGGGAAAGCTTACTTTGGCTTCGCTAATAGAGTTTTTAATGGAAGCGGCAGGCAGACATGCCGATGGAAACGGTTTTGGGATACGGCAACTGAATGAATTCAATGCTTCGTGGGTGGTATTGCAACTGGGGATGGAAATAAATTATTACCCTGCACAATATGACGAGATAAAAATATCGACATGGATTGAAAAAATCCAGCCGATAAAAACCATACGCAATTTTTGTATTGAAAATACACAGGGAGAATTAATTGCCTCAGCCACTTCAGAATGGATTATGATGGATTTGACCCAACGCAAACCGAAAGATTTGCTTTCTCTGGAAGGTTTTCAAAAATTTGCCACAGGGAAAGATAGCCCAGCCGGTAAATTGGAAAAACTTCCTCTCGTGAAGGGTGAACTGGTAGATAAAATAACCGTGAAATATGGTGATATCGACCTCAACGGACATGTAAACAGTATCCGTTACATTCAATGGTTATGCAATTGCTTCGATTTATCCGACTATCTGGAAAAGCAGATTGAACGATTTGATATTCACTATATTAGCGAGTTGCATGAAAACGATAATATTAAGATTTTTCGAGAAGAAAAGGAGAAAAACAATTTTTATTTCGAAATAGCCAACGATAAAAAAACGGCTTGTAAAGCAAGAATAAAATTTTCGGAAAAGCAACTAATATAATTTTCAGGAAACAATTGAAAATAAATAACTTAATCAACAAATAATTTTTAAAAACTACAAAAAAATGGCAGTAATTAATTTTGGCGGTGTTGACGAAAATGTGATAACCCGCGAAGAATTTCCTTTGAACAAAGCTCGTGAAGTACTGAAGGATGAAGTAATTGCCGTAATTGGTTACGGTGTTCAAGGTCCGGGTCAATCGCTCAATTTGCGGGACAATGGTTTTAATGTCATTGTTGGACAACGCAAGGGTGGTAAAACTTGGGAAAAAGCTGTTGCTGATGGCTGGGTTCCCGGCGAAACACTTTTCGATATTGAAGAAGCTGCAGAAAGAGGAACCATCATTCAGTATTTGCTTTCGGATGCAGCCCAAATAGAAGTTTGGCCACGTATTAAACCGTATCTGACACCCGGCAAGGCTTTGTATTTTTCTCATGGATTTGGCATAACATTTAAGGATCGTACGGGCATTATTCCTCCTCCCGATATCGACGTAATTATGGTAGCTCCCAAAGGTTCGGGAACTTCTTTGCGTCGTTTGTTCCTAGAAGGACGTGGATTGAATTCTTCCTACGCCATTTTTCAGGATGCTACCGGAAAAGCCTTTAACAGAGTTATAGCACTCGGAATAGGTGTTGGCTCGGGCTATTTGTTTGAAACTACTTTTGAAAGGGAAGTTTATTCCGACCTTACCGGCGAACGCGGAACTTTGATGGGAGCTATTCAGGGCCTTTTGTCGGCTCAGTACGAAGTGCTCAGAGCACACGGACATTCTCCTTCGGAAGCTTTCAATGAAACTGTGGAAGAACTGACGCAATCGCTGATGCCACTTTTTGCCGAAAACGGTATGGATTGGATGTATGCCAACTGTTCCACTACAGCTCAGCGCGGTGCATTGGACTGGATGGGCCCATTCCACGATGCCACCAAACCGGTATTCGAAAAACTTTATAACGAAGTGGCTTCAGGTCGTGAAGCACAACGTTCCATTGATTCCAATTCCCGCCCCGATTACAGGGAACGGCTTGAAGAGGAACTTAAGGCTTTGCGCGAAAGCGAAATGTGGAGAACAGGCGCTGTTGTTAGAAAACTTCGCCCCGAAAACAATTAAATTTTTTTGATTAAGAATTTCACTAAAAACCTGTCTGTTTTGAAATTAATTCAAACGACAGGTTTTTTATAAAAAGCCCTCTTAGCTTTATTATATTATTTTCATGTTGTTTATATGACAATCATGGCAGTATTTCACCAACTGTGTAAATTAAAAAGTTGGAGCAAAAATTAAAATCTTATTTTTCGCCGAAGGAAGAATAAATTGATTAAGAAAAATGTCCTAATTTTGACTAGTAAGTCAAATTGGTTGTTAAAAAGGTTGTAAGTTACATATTATCATATCTTTCCTCTATAAATCTTAGGTTAATATTTTGAATAAGATAATCGTATTGTTTTGATAATCAGATTATCAGTGATATTTAATTCTGTAAAAAAGACAAAGCTAAAGCCTGCGTCTTTCTTTTTTGAAAGGCGGAAACATGAAAAATAATCAGTCGAGCCTTGAAAAGTCCATTTTTTATTAAGTTATTATTGACTTGGTAAAACATAGCGTTTATCAAGTCAACAATTTTTTTTTAATTCGAGCCAAAAAGATGATTTCTATTT
>Ga0116172_10001379_pt1 | contig 22441 bp, 14 predicted proteins | sample AD_UKC083_MetaG_FD_89799 | JGI IMG/M metagenome (GOLD analysis project Ga0116172, IMG submission 89799) | Active sludge microbial communities of municipal wastewater-treating anaerobic digesters from USA - AD_UKC083_MetaG | ecosystem: Engineered > Bioreactor > Anaerobic > Digestate | place: USA... | reverse complement strand
AGGGGATGTCGTTACGCCCCGAGACCTGCCACAGGCCGGTGATGCCGGGCGGGACCTTGAAGAGATAGCGCAGCTTGTCGCCGTATCTGCCGGCCTCTTCCGCCACGATGGGGCGTGGCCCCACGAGGCTCATATCACCTTTGAGGACGTTCCACAGTTGGGGCAGCTCGTCCAGGCTGGTCTTCCTCAGGAAAGAGCCAACCCTCGTGATCCGGGGATCGTTCTTGAGCTTGAAGTCCCTTTCCCACTCGGCCCTGGCTTCCGGGTCGTTGCCGAGCAGGTCCTCGAGGACGGCCTGGGCATCGGAGCGCATCGAGCGGAACTTATAGCAGCTGAAATATCTCCCGTCCTTGCCGAGCCGCATGTGTCCGTAAAAGGCAGGCCCCCTCGAATCGAGCTTTATCGCAATCGTGATGGCCAGAAACACAGGAGCGAGGGCAATGAGCCCCAGGAATGAAAGCACGACGTCAAAGGCACGCTTCACAGCCCTGTTCCGCTTCCGAGCAAGCCTGTCCACCATTTCCAGAAGGAGCATCCCGTCAAGGTCGTGTGTCCTGACCCCCGAGGAGGCGATGCCGTACAGATCGGGCACCACCTTGACGACCGGCGAGATCTTCATCGAACGTTCGACGATTTCGGCAAGCTCAGTGGGAGGAAGCGAGGGCATGGCAACGATGACCTCCTCGATGCTGTGCGCGGCCCGGCCAGCTCTTTCGATGTCCTGGTAGACAGGCAGGGGGACCGGATCCGGCCCCGGATGGCCCTGGGGGAAGACAAGCCCCACGGGCTTCAGTCCCCAGTCAGGGTGCTTCTTGAGATTGCAGAGCACCTGTCTTGTGGTATTCGGAAAACCCACGATGAGCACCTCTTTCTGCCAGAGCCCGATACGTCTCAGTATGGACCTGACAGTCCCCCTCATGAGCGGCAGGAGCACGATGGATGCCATGAACGCGAGGAAGATGACCGGGCGGGAATACTGGATGGAGGTCTTTGTGATGAATGTCAGAAAGATCAGAATGATGAACGACAGTCCGCTCCCGCTCAGGAGGTACTTGGTCTCTTCCCAGAATCCAATGCCCACCGACGGGTACAGGTTCTCGTAGGTGAAGATGATGAGCCACAGGGACAGCAGTCCCCACGCCTTGAGGTACACATCGATGCCGTGCTCGATTCTCGGGAACAGGGGAATCAGGTCGGCAAGCAGCCAAGCCCTGAGGTAGTATGCCAGGACAAAGCTCACGAGCACCGCGATGCCGTCGCTGGCAATCAGGGCAATGGTAAGAAAGCTGTTTTTCAGCATCCTCTTCTTCATATTCATCACACGACACTCACGAGTGGAGCGTCCAGTAGCCGCGGTTCATCGATATCCGCCTCATCGTACCCACCGGCAGCGCCCGGTAGTTGACCCCAATCCTGTATCCTAGAAACCGGGCGGCGCTGTCAAGGAGGAGATGGGGCAACTCGCTGGTTTTCCTGTTTCTTATTAAAAAGGATGCTGCCTCGCGCAGGTACTTCATCCCCTCTTCCTCGTTCCGTGCGCAGGATGCGATGTGCTGGTTGTTCGCGAAAAAGACCCCGATGTCCACATACCGTCTGAACTGCTCGGCGAGGGTGTAGTCATGGGAATGGAACACCCGGGCATCGGCGGCGTAGTGGACCTTGTAGCCAGCCATGACAGCCCGGTACACGAACTCCATGTCCTCGTTCATGATGGTGTCGTCCCGGAAGCCGCCGAGCCTGCAGAAGACATCTCTCCGGTATATGGCGCAGGCATTGCTGCAGAAGAATGTTTTTACCCCCAGTTCCGGGATGTCTTCCCTGCCCCTGGTGCGGCTCTCTTCCGGATAGTTGAATCCGCGGATGAACCTCTCGATGGTGCGGGCGTGGTCGTAGGGTATCTGCCTGCCGTAGGCTACGGCGATGGTTTCGTCCTCCTCCAGCGGCCTGACGAGATTTTCCAGGAGACTGGCATCGACGGGGAGGGCATCCTGGGTCAGGAACACGAGGTACTCTCCCGAAGCACCTTCCGATGCGACGTTCCTGGTACGGCCGTGGTTGAACTCGTCCCGCTTCACCATTTTGACGCGGGCGCCCAGTGAGGAAGCCGTCTGCCTCGTCCCGTCTTCTGACTGGGAATCGATGACGATGATCTCGTTGTCAGTAATGCTCTGGCTCTGGAGCATGTTCATCAGGCGGGGGAGATACGGCTGCGTATTAAGAGTCGGGATGATAATGGTTGCCTTCATTGCATGCTCCAACCTAACGCGCAACAGGGGATACCCTCCTGAAAAGCCGCCGCTCTGATTTATTAGACCCTCTGGCCGGTAATACAGCCGGAGCACGGTCCTCCTGCTTCGGAATTCATGAAAATTAAAGCACCTTCCGTTTTCGCTTATACCGTATTCCGCAGCTTCTGCCAACCTTCGAGGAGGCATGCAGCCTGACAACTCATACATGGGATGAGGGGGGTGCCGATATGATAAGCCTGCATTGCCTCAATGGGTGGAGAACGGAGAAGGGGCTGAAGGGAGGTTATGGGATGAAACGTTATGGGAAGGCCTGGGAAGGGCCCTGTAGACGTGCTTGAACGGGGACCCCAAGCCTGATGGCATGGGATGCCGCTCTTCGATATCTCTGCTTTGGAAAGGTGACCGTGGGGGATTCCGGAGGGGAGCCCCTTCGAGAGGCAGGAGAGGGAAGTGGTTATGATGAAAGGCGCTTATGCTTGGCCATCAGGGGCAGGACGTCCCCTGGAGCTGGCGAGGGCCATCCCGATAATGGCCCAGAAGAGCAGCGGCAGGTTGATGAAGTGGAGAACGTGAACTGTAAGCGACTGCAATAACAGGCATACGATCATGGCAAGGCCTGTGAACCAATGAACATAGGGAAAATCAGATTCATCTTTCATGAAAGGACTGGCGAGGTCTCTCCCGATCGCGACCAGGGCCCATAGGAAGACGATTATCCCCACGATCCCCAGCTCGCTGAGCACAAGGATAAACTGATTGGCAGCCGAATCAGGGGTGCCGCGCATCTTCAGCTCCCAATACAACTGACCCTGTCCGCAGCCAAACAGAGGCCGTTCGTGCCATATGTCCAGGCATTTTTCCCAAATATGAATGCGCTTGCCTGAAATCTCATCGAGATCGTAAGTAGAATTCAAGGTCTGAATGGTCCTTGCCAAGAAGGGGTTCTTGAGATGAAGGGCTGCTGTCCGATTCGCAGCAGGGATGCTCAAGGTAACGACCGAAGCCACGGTGAGCACCGTAATGAGAGGGAGGAGCAGCGCTCTGAACCCTTTGAACACCAGCACACCCCTGACGCGAAGCAGCAGGTATCCCACGGACATGACGAAAATGTTTGCAACGATGGCCATGAGGGCCGTCCGGCTCTGGTTTATGAACAGGCCACAGACCGCCGTGGTCGTCATCAGGAACATGAAGATCGTTCTGTTTCTCTCAAGGAAAAACCTGGTCATAAAAAAAACACAGGTCAAACCGACAAAAACCCCGTAACTGCCCTGGCTCTGAAAGGTTGACTCAAACCGGCCTCCCTTGGTGAAGGCCGGAACCAGCCCTTTCATCTGCATGAACCCATAGAGAGCCGTCACTATCACGGATATGGCCAGAGCACGATACGCGCCCGCTTGAGCCTCAACGCCTCTCCCAACGAGATTGAACACAGCAAGCAGAAGCAGAATGCCCGCCACGTTTGCGAACGTCAGCGTGAGCGTAAACGCCATGAGGGTAAAGGGCATGCCCGTCTCCCACCATTGCCGGGCATGCGGCAGATGTTTGATGAGCTCGGGTACAACAAAACTCACGTCAAAGGGAGCGAACGATACATGGATGTATCCCAGGCACACGTCTATGCAGGATGCAACGGTCAATGCTCCAAAAAAGGCAATGGGCACGAAGGACTTCGGCACCAGGATTTCCTTCTCTCTTATCCACCAGATGACAAAGCTCGGAGGCAGTGCAAGAAGGGGGAGGGAAAATACCCTGCCTTTCATGCCAGAGACCTCGGCAAGCTGTAGATGCTCGATGCTTAGGATGGTCCCGTCGATGAACTGCTTATTGAATATCCCGAACAGGTTCGGAACGAACCCGAGCGTGCATGTGGCCACGATCACCGCTGTCAGCCAGTGCCTGGGTACGTACCACGCCAGCACGATGAATGCCAGGCAGCACGCCCAGAGGAGGATGTTCAATGTGCCGAGCGGAGGGAAAAGGAGGGCGAGAACGCCCGTATACACGGCCGCAAAGAGCGTGAAGAGCCCGTCGCTGTACCTCTTGGCAGGACCACTGACAGAAAAATCCCCAAAGGGAAGTATGGTCTCGACAACCTGTTGTGTTCTCATGAGGAGATCTTCTGCCCTATGAAGACGTATTTATGGACCAGGCTTTAACATCTATGATTTTCAGGAAAAACACAAGGACGATAGAGAGAGGGACGAATAACAGCATGCTCACCCAGCTCACGTTCCCCATGAGCCACGAAAGGGTGCAGAAAAGGCAGAGCCCGAGGATAAGGCCGGCCAGCTTCAACGCAAAGGGCTCTTCCACGATCCTGAGCGATCGTCGCCAGATGCCCGTGATTATCCAGAAGGCCACGACAGCCTGTGCCAGGACAAAGGCCAAGGCAGCACCCACCTCCTGAAGCCAGTGGACAAAGAAGAACACGAGCACAAGCTGGGTCGCCGCCCCGGCGAGCATGGACCACATGTATATCCTCCGTTCACCGAGCGGGAGCAGGACCTGCATCCCCAGAATGTTCCCGAGGCCGGCCACGATGAAGAGCGTTCCCAGGATCTTCAAGGATGGGACGCTGCCGAGAAAGTCAGTGCCCAGCATGTACTGGACTATCGGACCAGCATAAAATATCGTAAATATCGAAGCCGGTACCAACATGGTCATGCCCGAGGAAAACCCGGTCCTCATAGAGGCGACCCCCTCCTCCAGAGATACGTTCAGCATCCTCGAAACATGGGGGTAGAAGACATTGCTCAGCTGGGTAATCAGCCCCATCCCCACCTTCACGAGTCTCTCGGCAGCGGCATAGTATCCCACGACGGTATTCGAGGTGAACAGTCCGAGAACAATGACATTCATACCCGTGTACAGATTGTTCACGAGGTTGGATGCAAAGAGGGGCATAGCCTCGCGAAGGGTCTTCCTCAAGTTTCTGCCGATCGGGCAGCGAACCCTGACGCCTTCCCTGAAGAACATGAGGGCATACATGAAAAGGACACCGGCGACGAGTGCGCTGCCGTTGATCAAAGGTACGTATATATAGTCGGTTTCGCTGGTTATGAATATAAAAATGGATACCAGCGAAAGCAGCCGGATTACGAAGACGCCGATGGTGATATACCCCATCTTTTCAATGCCCTGGAAAAACCATACGGGAATGAAGCTCTCGCCGATGATGTATCCGGCGCTGAACAGGAAGACCCATATCTCTGCATTGAACTGGGGGACCAGGAAGATCATCACCCCGTAGGCAATGAGCACGAGCGCAAGCATGGATGCCTTCAGCACAAGGACACCCCCTACGAAAGAGGCGATCTCCTGACGGTCTCTCTTTATCAGAGCAACCTCCCTGGGGGCATATAAATTCATACCCAGGTCCGGCAGCAGGGCAAAGTAATACGCTATCGCCTGGGCAAGGGAAATAATACCGAACTTGGCAGGCCCTATGACCCTGACGAGATACGGAAGCACGATCAGTGGTGCGAGATACTGGATCATCTGCATCAAAGTCAGGGCGCTGAAATTCGAGATCAGATTGTTTTTCGGCGAGTCAACCATCGATCTGGAGAAGGTATACGGCATGAACCCGATGCATCTTCGGATTGGCTCCGAGGGAGTGCCCTGTGAGTCCTACCGCATGTCGTGCTACCGCAGTTCCTTGCACCGGAGGTTACATGACCCGTTCGTCAAAGCGAACCTCCGCATAAGGGCCCGTGAGAACCGGCTCCTGGTCTGGTCTTTCTTCAGTCATCGTGCAGCCGCTGAACGAGGGGATCAGGTGTTTGAGTATCTCAACAGCAGCCTGCTGATCTCCCGAAGATTTAAGAATCAGGCGGAAATGCTCAAGACTCGAGAAAAGGTCTTTTTCATCGACCCCATTACAGTTCTTGCATATTTTTATCTTATTGTAAGCTGTATCTACTATGCTTTCCCCATCCACGAGCAGCTCCTCGTGCATCTTTTCCCCAGGCCTCAAGCCTGTGAACTGGATCTTGATGTCCCGATCCGGAACGAGGCCTGCCAACCGGATCATGTTCTTGGCCAGATCGAGGATCTTCACCGGCGCGCCCATCTCAAGGATGAAGAGCTCCCCTCCCGTGCCCAGGGCTCCTGCCTGGAGCACGAGCATGACGGCCTCAGGGATGGTCATGAAATACCGCGTTACGTCCTGGGCTGTCACGGTTACCGGTCCACCGGATGCTATCTGCTTCTCGAACAGGGGCACCACGCTGCCATTGCTTCCCAGGACGTTCCCGAAACGCACGACCACGAACCGAGTGCCGTTGCCATTCAATGCCTGGACTACCATCTCGGCGACCCTCTTCGTGGCCCCCATAATGGAGTTCGGCTTCACGGCCTTGTCTGTGGAAATCATGACGAACTTCTGTACCTTGTGCCTCATGGCCACCGATGCGAGCTTGTAGGTCCCGATAATGTTGTTGTTGATTGCGTCCAGCGGATTGTGCTCCATCATGGGCACGTGCTTGTACGCCGCCGCATGGTAGATGTACTCCGGCTTGTGCTTCTTGAATATCCTGTCCAGACCCTTGAACGTACGGATGTCGCCGATGCAGGGAATCACTCTGGTGGCAGATCCCGTCCCCCCCAGCTCCATGTCGATCTCGTACAGGGGGGTCTCTGCGCTGTCCAGGAGGATCAGGTCGGAGGGGTTGAACATCAGTACCTGCCTGGCGAGTTCGGAACCGATGGAGCCGCCTGCACCGGTGATCAGGACTCGTCTGCCTTCCAGCTCCCCTGCCACCAGCTCCATGTCCAGCTTGACCGGCTCGCGCTCAAGGAGGTCCTCGACCTTGATATCACGCAGGTGGTCCGAGACCGATCCGTTGATCCGATCGGTCAGAGAAGGTATTACCTTCAGGCGGATACCCGCGCCGCTGCACAGGTCAATAAGCTCGTTTATCTGCTTTGCCTTGAGCTCGGGCGCGGCTATGAAAATTTCTTCTGGATTGTGCTGTGCGAGTACGGGGCTGATCTCACGGATGGATCCGACAATGGGAACCCCGTGGATCTTCATGCCGCTGTTCAGTCCCAGAGGGTCTATGAACCCGATGATGTGGTACTTCAGGGTGGGCTGGCTTGTGACTTCTCGGAAAAGCCTCTCTGCAAGGAGACCGGTCCCTGCTATAAGGACCTTCTTGGAATCTCTGTTCCCGGCCTTCCAGAAAAGAAACCCGTCGAAGAAACAGGGGTCGCGCTGATAGTAGAGACGCACGAGCAGCCTCACCCCGCCGATGGCCACGATCGTAAATGCGCAGTCAGCCACGATGACGCTGCGGGAGATGCCGCTGAAGTGGCGGAACATGGCGAGGTACCCCACAAGCAGCAGCGACCCTACCAATGAGCCTTTGATCAGGTTGACAAGGTCATTGACACTCGTATAGCGCCACATACCGCGGTAGAAATCGAAAAAGAAAAAGCTGGCGACCTTGATGAGGATCACAGCAGGGAGCGTTGTCAGGAGGATATTCACCACCTGCGGGCTCAGCCTCTCGTAACGGATCCAGAAGGCCGAGGCATAACTCAGCGCCAGGAGGATAACGTCACACAGGATGATTATCCAGAAATTCCTTCTCTTCAACAGCCACATGATACCATCCCCAACAGTACTGAATTCACGCATCACAATACATTGGTACCCAACAAATATATTGCCCTTAAGAATAGGAAAATAATTAATTTACAACTTTTAACAAGTATACTTTCATGACTTGTTATCCATTACACCAATAGAAAGCAAAAATGAACCACAAGTCCAGCATTATTCATTATGATTACATGGTGAACACACCCTGTACCCGATCGTCACCTCCCAGCCAGGCCAAAGACCTCCCGCACCTTCTCGACGATGAGGTGCATGTCATCCAGTGTTAACGTGGGGTGGACCAGAAACATCAGCGAGGTCTCCCCTAGCTCCCGGGCCACCGGAAGCCTCCCTCCGCCGGTCTCTCCACTCCCGCAGACCAGCCGGACCGGCTGTTTCCTGAATCCCTCCTCGAGGTACACCTCCGAACAGCTCCCCACACTGCATGGCACCCCACGTTCCGTGAGCTCGTGGAGGATACGGTCCCGGGACCATCCCCGCTTCAGTGCCTCTGTCCTGACAAAGGCGTAATATTTGTAATAGGAATGGTAGACTTCTTCCGGTGGAACCGTTGCCCGGAGGCCTGGAATTCCCTGAAAACCTTCATCGAGAACGCTTGCGTGCACTCTGCGCGTATCGACCCAGTGGTCCAGCTTCCCTAGCTGGATCCTTCCAATGGCCGCCTGCATCTCGGTCATCCGGTAATTGGTGCCGAAATCCCTGACGAGCCAGCGGAAACCGGGTGGGTGGTTGTTCCTGAAAGCCAGGTCGATATCTTTTCCGTGGTCCTTGAAGCTCCATGCCTTTTTCCACAGCCGCTCGTCATTCGTGGCGAGCAGGCCGCCCTCTCCGCCTGTGGTCATGATCTTGTCCTGGCAGAAGGAGAAGGCGGCCAAATCGCCGAAGCTCCCGGCAGCCCTTCCCCTGGAGCGGGCACCGTGGGCCTGGGCGCAGTCCTCGATGAGATAGATCCTGTGCTCATCACAGAGATGCCTGAGTTGGTCAAGCTCGCACGGCCAACCGGCGAGATGCACGGCGATGACGGCCCTGGTCCTGCCCGTTATGGCCCTTTCCACCAGGGACGGCACGATGTTCTGAGAGACAGGGTCCACATCTGCAAAAACCGGAAGGGCGCCGCTCAGGGCAATACAGCCTGCGGAGGCGACAAAGGTCCGCGGGGTGACGATCACTTCATCACCGGGCCCGATCCCGAGCACCCTCAATGCAAGATCGAGCGCGACGCTCCCGTTGGCCAGCGCCACCGCGTGCCTGACACCCAGATATTCCGCAAACTCATGCTCGAAGCTCGTGACCTCGGAGCCTGTCCACTGGTTGACCTGGCCGGACCTGAGAACACGCGTCACCGCCTGTATCTCGTCTTCAGCGAAATGAGGCCAGGGCTCAAACGACGGTTTTTCTTTCCGGTCCTTCACGGCTGTGCCTTCCGGGGGCAGCGGCCCTCCTGACTCTGCTGGATCTCACTCAACGACCTGATCTCCCTGCACCCCTGAGGAGTCTCCACCCCCTGATGAAGAGAGCGCTCCCTCCTGATCCGAATGGACGGCCGCCAGCACAGCCTCTTAGGACCGGCGAAATCCTTTGCCGGGTTGTCACCGACGTAGACGCATTCCCCGGGACTGCGCTTACCCTGCGCTTCCAGAAACGCCCTCGTATGCGGCTTCGAGTACCCTTCTCCCAGGTCGCTCGTCACGATGATCTTCTCGAAATATTCCCCTAAGCCCAGGGCCTGGATCTTGGCCCACTGGGAGACGGACGGGCCGTCCGTGACGAGCGCCAGCTCCTCCGGGCTCACTGCCTTCAGGAACGCCAGGGCATCGGGCTCCAGGGAAATGTCCGGCGAGTGGGCCCGGTAGAGCTTCACGAGAAGATCCACCATCTCTCTGCTATGCACCCCTAGCCCGCTCAGGGCCGCATCGAATATCGTTCCCCTCACGCCGTCCTGGAAAAAGCCCCAGGCCTTTTCGAAAAACCCATGGATGCCCCTGTCCTGCCTCAGCCATGCATCGATATGCGAGAAGCCGCTCCTGACATAGTCGGCTTCAAGATACAGCGTGTCGTCCAGATCCATGACATACAGCATGATCACCCGGCTCCCGTGAACACCGCCTCGTCGTAGCGCAGCATCCGGACTCCCTCATGCCAGTCGTTGTGGTAGTCGGGAATCATCCCGCAAATTTTCTGGAGGATCCACCTGGCAAAGGTTCCCCCCGCGTAATCGCAGATGGGATAGCCGCCGCCGAACCGGGCATTGACCTCGAATATCCTGACCTCACCTTCCTTCTCAAAGCCCTGGAAACACAGGGGGCCGTAGAAGTCCGGAAAGATCTCCCCGATCCTGTCCCCTATGTCCTTGAACCCGGGAACGCGTTCGGTCTGCGCGAAGCACACCTCTCCGGCCCTGACGAACTTCCTGAAATGGGGAACGCAGGAGACGCAGCCGTGATCGAAAAAGCAGTTCACCGTGAATTCGCGGCCCGTGCAGAGCTCCTGAACGAGGTACTGGTCGTGCTCGACCATGGCTCCCCGGAAATCCTCAGCGGAGTGGGCCACGGTGATGCCCACGCTGCACGACCCGGCCCTGGGTTTGAGGATCACGGGATACGACAGCGAGTCGATCTCTTCGGCAGCCTGACGGTATGTGGCGGTGTGGGGCGTCGGTATGCCCTTCTCGCGCAGGATGGCAACTGTTTCCTCCTTGTCCCGTGCAAACCGGATGAAATCCGGATTCCCTACCAGCACGGCCGTTTTAATGCCGGCAAAAAGGTCCTTGCCGAGGGAGTACACCGCCAGCTCCGTATCGATGGTCGGGATGATGAGATCCACCCTGTGACGGCTGCATATATCCATGACCGAACCGACAAAGGTCGGGTCGGTGCAGCGGGGGACCGCGAAGTGCCGGTCAGCGACCTGGCAGGCCGGGCTCCAGTCCGGACTGGCGTCGACGGCCATGACCTCCAGATCCACCCTGAGCTCCCGGGCCGCAGCCCTGAAGCAGTTTATCAGGGCAACCCTTCTGCCCGCTGAGGAGAACAGCACCCGGATCACTCGTCACCTTCCCTGGTGCCCATAAAGACCTCCATGGTGACCTCTTCCCCCTGATTAATCCCTTCCCGCAGAAGGACCTTCCAGAGGGTGAGCAGGATGATCCTCACATCGAGGGCCACGCTCACGTTATCCACATACCAGACATCGAGTCTGAACTTGTCCTCCCAGGATATGGCGTTGCGCCCGTTGACCTGCGCCCACCCCGTGATCCCCGGTTTCACCTCGTGCCTCCTTGCCTGCTCCGGAGTGTACCTGTCCAGATACTCCATGAGGAGCGGCCGGGGGCCCACGATGCTCATATCACCCTTCAGGACGTTGAGAAGCTCGGGGAGCTCGTCCAGGCTGGTGCTCCTGAGGAACCTGCCGAAGGGTGCGAGGCGTTTCGCATCCGGGAGGAGCGCGCCGCCCGAGTCCCTTGCGTCGGTCATGGTGCGGAACTTGTACAGCCTGAACGGCCTGCCGTGGAGTCCGGGCCTTGTCTGGGTGAACAGGACCGGGCGTCCCAGTTTGAGCCTGATGGACAGGGCGAGCACCAGGATGACCGGGGAGAAAAGCAGAAGGGCGACCACTGCCGTGATCATATCAAACAGTCTCTTCATGACCGGAACCTTCTCTCCACCCTCCCCATCAATCCTTTCTGCAGAGCATGAGGATCCCGCCCACGTTGATTCCGGTGGCCCTCATGAGGCACGCCGCAGCCAGACCGGCCATGCCCTTGACCACGTTCACCGCTGGACCGGAGACCATGTACGGCGATGCGATGTCTTCGAACACAAGATACAACCCTGCCCTTTCGATATATTTCCTGAGGGTGCCCGGAGAGAACTGGTACAGATGCTCGTGGGCATGCACCGATCCCGGGACCCCGGTGAGCGCCTTTTTCAGCCAGCGTCGGAAGAGGATGTACCGGGCATTGGGGACAGCGATGAAGAGAATGCCTCGGGGCTTCAGCAACCGGCTGCAGAATTCGATGGTCCCCTTGGGGTCCCTCACGTGCTCCAGCACGTACCACAGGGTGACCGCGTCGAAAGACGAGTCCTCGAATCCCGAATCTTCGAGGAAGCCGTTGCATACCCGGTGGGAAAGCTCGTCGCACGCGATCCTTCCCGCATAGGGCGAGGGCTCCACTCCGTATGCGTCCCAGCCTTTCTCCAGAGCCGCCTTCACGAACAAGCCCCTGCCGCAGCCCACGTCCAGAAGCCTTCTCCCACCGGTAACCCGGCCCACGGCCTCCAGCATCCTTTCGTGGTCTGCCGCGCTGACGTGCTCATCCAGGCAGTACGAGCCGCTCACCGTCTTGAGCTGATAGCTCTGTTCGCTGTAGAGCTCGGACAAAAACTCCTGGGACGGGGCCGGTATCGTTGCGATCAGCCCGCACGAAGGGCATTTCCTCACGGAAAAACGGAAGCCCGGGGCCGGCTGCTCGTCGAAGAGATGGTCCAGGCGGGTACCCCCGCAGAGATTGCATGCCCCCCCTTCGTGCCTGTCCGTCATGGCCTCTCCGACCGCCTTGTCAGACCATCTCGTGGATGACACGCTCAAAATCCCTAACCGTGGCGTTCCTGGAATAGTCCCGCACCACTGTCTCACGCCCCGAAGCCCCCATGGCCGCACAGGACGCCCTGTCCCTCGACAGCTGCTCGATCGCCGCTGCGATGGCTTCCGGGCTGTCGGGGGACACCACCAGACCGGCCCCTGCCCCCGTGACGATATTGCTGGCATACCCTTCGAAGTTGATGATGACCGGGAGCTCACAGGCCATGTAGTCGAGCAGCTTGTTCGGCAGCACGGTCTTGAACGTCGGGGCGTTGCGCAGGATCATGAGGCCTGCGTCCGCGGCGCCGATGGCCGCTGCAACCTCTTTCTTGGGCACTGGGTCTGCGAACACGAGATTGGTGAGCCGATATTCCTCTGCCATCGAGACGAGCTGCTCCTTCTCCTTACCATCCCCCAGCAGGACGATGGACACTGACTCATGGTCCCGCAGGATGTGCGCTGCCTTCACCAGCATGTCGATCCCGTTGGCGTTGCCGAAGGAGCCGGCGTATATGGCCACGAACTTACCTTCCAGACCGTACTTCCTGCGGAAAGAACCGTCCGCCTTGTCCGGCGTCAAATAACCCAGGTCTGCCCCGTGGCGGACTACCCGCATCTTATCCCGGTCAAAACCCCTCTCCACCAGCGAGTCCCTGATCCCCTCTGAGACCGGTACGATGCGGCAGGCAGCCCGGTAAGCGAACCGCTCGAGGAACTCCGCCACCCGGATGAGGACGGGGTTCTTCAGGACACCGGCCGTCACGGCGGACTCAGGCCAGATGTCTCGCACCTCGAATGCCAGGGGACATCGCTTGAACAGGCTGATGACGAACCCGGGTATGACCACCGTGAGCGGCGGCGAGGTCACGTAGACCACGTCCGCCTTCTGCCTCAGGCCAACCCACGTAGAGAGAAGCATGAAGACGAGGAATCCCAGCACCCGATGCAGAAAGGTCTTGTGGTACTGGAAGACCGTGTCAACCCAGATGACGTCGATGCCGTGAATGTTCTCCCTCTGGACGAGCCTCTTCTCGAACCTCTTCCTGCTGTCGCTTGAATGGTAGTTGCCCGATCCGGTTATCATGGTCACCCGGTGTCCCTGGTTGATCATGTGAAGCGAGTTCTGGTACGACCGCAGCCCCCCGAACTGGTCAGGGGTTTCGAAGTACTGGTGTATGTAGACAATATTCATGGCTCAATCCCGTCTCCAGCCCAGCCGGGAGGATGCGAACGCATCGGTGGCGAGATGGTCCTCGTTCCCTCCCCGGTAGTCGGCTTTTCTGAGAATCATCCTTTCTGTATCCCATTCAATCTCCAGTGTCACCCGCCATTTACCCCCTGAGAGTGAAGCGACCTTGTCATCGTCCCAGGTGATTTCGCATGGAGACGGCCCCAGCAAGGTCCAGAACACGACCCTCACACCCCGGGTCTCCAGGCTCAGGGAGAGCGCCGGCTCGCGGCATGTGTAACCGTGGGCCTTCCATCCCTCGGGGGAGGACCCGTCGGCTCGGATCAAACAGAAGCGCCCCTGAGCGCCCAGCACGCCTGCCCGCACAGCGTAGTCTCCCCCGGGCGTCGTGAGGGACAGCATGCCGAGGCCCTCATCCCAGCGATGTCTCAGGTCCGGGAAAAGCCAGTGCAGGCGGTATGCATGCTGCTCCCTGCTCGCCAGACGGTCAAGGATCAACCAGCAGTCCGTGTCGATGCGCACGATCCCGCGCTCGTGGGTAACCGGCATCCGCAGGCGGCGGTACCCGTCGTGCCCGCCTTCCCAATAGGCCATGCTGCCCTCGGGGGAACGGACCGCGCCGCGCACCTCACCCCGCAACCAGGGCAGCCAGAGGAATTTGCCAACCCGGTCCATCTGGTCCCTGCCGTCGACCGTTATCGTGTTGTGATAGCGCGTACGGGCAAGGGGATTGTCCCAGACGCCCGGGCAATTGTAGCTGTAGGTGCCCGGATCGATGGCGATGTTCTGCCCTTTCCACCACAGGTCCACATGGAGCGTGTCAGCATGGGACGGCCGGTCCCTGAAGGTGGCGCACCGGGTGAAGACAAAGCTCTCGGGGGTCCGCAGAACCGTGTATCCCCCCACCGGGGCATGGTAATCCCCTTTGGGCAAATCGCTCACCGGCGCCTGCAGCGAATCCGGCCCGAACAGCCACAGGAGGTCTTCGTCCCACGGTCCTTCCGGGAAGCACCGGGTCCTGCTGCCCAGGAACAGGACTGCCTGAACGGCAGGCCTGAAATCGTTATAGCCGCAGCTGCTCAAGGGGAGGATGAGCGAGCCGTCGTTCTGCCCGTAGTAGGGGACCTGCCCGCTGTCGTCATCCATGACCTGGTGGAGGAAGAGGGCAGCCTTGAGCACCCGCTCCTTCAGGCCGGGGCTGAGCTCGTGCCCCGAGAGTTCGCCCAGGCGCAGCGCCCACACGTAGAGGTGGAGCATGAGCCTGTGGTAGACCATGGAATGCTGCGCAAAGCTCCCGTCATCGTAAATGAGCTCCCGACCCAGTTTCTCCAGCAGCTCCCCTCCCCGTGCCCTCCATTCCGGTGCCTTTCTGAGCTCGGGAAAAACGAGACCGATCGTCCACAACCCCAGGGCCTCACTCATGCCGTGGTTGTTCCGCTGGCTCAGGGCATACCCGATGTTCGCCTCGATCCGCTCGCCGGACACTGCCGCCATCCTGGCAAGCATGGCCAAACGCTCCGGGGTGGAGGCTTCAGCCTTCAGAAAACCGTACAGGCCGAAGCACCACGCCATGATGCGCAGGGATATCTCCTGTCCGCACTTCCAGTTGGCCCCGATCTGGGGAGGATTCTGCCAGTACCAGTCCTCCAGGGCAGCCCAGAAGAGCTCCGCATACCGTTCGTCCCCGGTTCGCCAGTACGCGCGCACAAGGGTGTACACGAAGGCGAACCGGTTCGGCTCCCAGACGAACTTGATATCCCCTGCGCCGAAGTCGCTTATCCGGGACCAGTGCCGGTCCCTCGGGGAATCCCCGCCAGTGGAGGGGTTGTGGTGCCAGGGGGGAGGGAAGCCCAGATCGAGGACCTTCCTGCCGAAGTAGGTAATGAGGCCTTTCTCCAGCGCCGAGGCCTCTTCCACGGCAGGACATCCGTCCCTGTCGAAGCTGCGCAGGAGGCGTGCATATGCGGCCTGCTCCCGGGGGTGAAAGAAGAAGGGGGGGCTCCCGGCCAGGCGGTGTGCGTGATAGTCAGGAGGATGAGACAGGCCCGGCTCGCCAAGGAAGCGGGACAGGGGAAACTCCTCCCAGGGGCCTGCAGGCATCTGTCGCTCCACAGCTCCAGTGAGCAGCCTGGCCTTGTAGAAGAGGCGGTAGAGGACCCACCCGGGCCCGAGGTGCTTCAGAATGGAGACAAGGATGTCTTTCTTGTGCAGAAGGGAGGAGATGGTCATCTGCCCGTGGGGGTACTGCCTCGACGCTCAGGCGCCTTCCTGGGCAAGGTCGATGATCGCCCTGCTCACTTCCATGATCTCTCCAAACGGAATCGGCGCCGGCCCTTGCCCGCGGAGCGCATCCACGAACCGCGTGACGCAGGATGCCTGGCCCTTGTCCTGGCTCAGGAGATTCATCTTCCTGAAATGCTTCCAGCCATACCCGGCAAGCTTCCTGAAGTTGTCCAGCTGGAGCACGTGCCCTTGGCAGAACACCTCCACCCTCTCTTTGGGGAAGCTGCTGCTGCCGTTTGCGAAGTAGTGGATCGCTCCGATGGACCCGTCTTCGAACTTCAAAGTGATGGTTGCCGTGTCCCTGTCCGGGCCGTCCATGAACGCCGCCCCCCGGGACGCTATCCTGCTCCCGGAGAGGAAGCGCAGCAGGTCCACGAAGTGGCAGCATTCGCCGATGATCCTGCCGCCGCCGACGCGGGCGTCCTGGGCCCAGTGCTCCTTGGGCAGTGCTCCTGCGTTCACGGTGACGATGAAGGACTTCGGGCCCTTCACTCCACCGAGCAGTTCCTTCATCTTCACCGCATGAGGTGAGAACCTGCGGTTGAACCCGACCATGAGCAGGGGTGGGGGTTTCCCCTGGGACAGCAGGCCCGCATAGACGGACTCGATCTCGTCGAGTTCCTGGTGGGAGATTGCCAGCGGCTTTTCCACAAACACGTGCTTGCCAGCCTTCAGGGCATCGACCACGAACCCTGCGTGTGAATCGTGCCGCGTGGCGATGACAACGGTGTCTGTCTCCCCGCTGCTGACAGCACCCGCGCTGTCCGTCGTAGTCCTACGAAAGCCGTTCTTTCTGCCGTGGTACACCCCCGAAATGCCGCCCTGGGTAACGATGGTATCGAGCTTAACGCCTGCTTTCCCGAAGGCCGGGATCAGGATACGGGACGCATAATTGCCTGCCCCGATAAAACAGCAGACCGCCCCCCCCTTCCCGATTCCTGCCGTGCCCTGTACGTCCTGGAAGTAGATGTCCACGTCCTGTGGCTTCGCTTCCTGCAACTCTTTGTAGCCAAGGATTATCCCCAGGGCCGACGGATCGCGTACGAGGGTGTCGTATGCCTGCGCCGCATCCTCGAATTCAAATGAATGGGACACGAGGGGAGCGACATCCAGACGGCCATCGGCCACCATGTCGAGGATCGCCTCGAAATTGCGCTGCTCGGTCCACCTGACATACCCCACCGGATAGTCGTTGCCCCGGTCTTCATAGCTCGGATCGTATCTCCCGGGACCATACGAACATGAGACCTGAAACGAGAGCTCTTTCTCGTAGAAATCGGCTCGGGACAGCTCCAGGCCGGTGACCCCGACGAGAACGATCCTTCCGCGCTTTCTGCACATGCCTGCAGCCTGGTGCACCGGGGCGCTGGTCTTTGCCGATGCGGTTATCAGCACACCGTCAACCCCCCGGTCCCGTGAAAACGCCTTCGCGGCTGAAACCGGGTCGTCGCTGAGTGAAAGGTCCACCGTTTCGGCGCCGAATCTCCTGGCCAGCTTCAAACGACCTTCGTGGTAATCCATGCCTAGAACCCTGCAGCCGTTGGCCCGGAGTATCTGAACCGTAATGAGCCCCACGAGCCCGAGCCCCATCACGACGAACACCTCCCCAACAGTAGGCTCTGCAAGGCGAACTCCCTGGAGGCCGACCGCGCTCAGCACGGTAAAGGAGGCCGAGGTGTCATCGACGTTGTCGGGGATTTTCACGCACAGGTTCATGGGGACCCGGACGACCTCGGCATGCGGACCGTTCGACACCACCCGGTCACCGACCGCAAAGCCCGGCACCCCGCCGCCCACCTCGATCACGACCCCGGCGTTGCAGTAGCCCATCTGCAGAGGCTGGTCCAGCTTGCTCCTCACCGCTTCGAGCGTAGGAAGGAGGCCGTCTGTCCTGATCTTGTCGAGCACCATCCTCACTTTTTCCGGCTGGTTGCGCGCCTTCTCCAGGTATCCGGATTTCCCGAACTCCACCAGCATCCTTTCCGTCCCTGCGGAGATGAGGGTTTTTCTGGTCGCGATGAGCAGTTGGCCCCCAGAGCACTTCGGCAGGGGCATGTCCGTCAGTTCGATCTCACCCGATCTGATGTTTTGGAAAATCTGCTTCATGTCCTCTCAAACCAGCGTATTTTCATTCGTGAATCGAGCACCGTTTCCCCCTGCAGGCACCGAACCGCAGAAACAGCCTCATGCAATACCTGAAAACTATAGTATGAAATATCTGCTCAGGAAACATAAATATGCTCACCTATTCGATGCTGCGCCCCGGAAAGCACCTAGATCCGGTGGTCGATGAAGATCCTGCACCACAGCTCTATGCAGACGAGGGCGAAGATCGGGTAGGTCGCATCCATGCGCCCGGCATTGTCCTCGTCCATCATCGCGGCCACGGCCGAAGCATCGAACAGTCCGCGGTTGCGCAGGCTTTCAGGAGACAGCAGCTCGCTCATGTACTCTTTCAGCTCATTTTTAAGCCATCTCCTGAGGGGGGCTCCAAAGCCGGACTTCGGACGGTAGATGATCTCGTGCGGAAGCAGGGACCCCATAGCCTGCTTGAGTATCCACTTGCCCACCCTACCCTTCTGCTTGAACCCGGGATCCAGGGTTGCGGCAAACGCAACGAGGTCCGGGTCGAGGAAGGGTACCCGGACTTCCACGCCTGTCGCCATGCTCATTTTATCCGTGTAATTGAGATTGTGATCCGTGAGGAAAAAGCTCGCATCCAGGGCCAGCATCTGATGCAGCGGGGGAGTCCCGTCAGGAAGTCCGTCGAGGACCCTCATCATCGGCCCGAGGGGGTCGAACCCGTCCATTTCATCCCTGAGCCTTGCTCCTGCCAGGCGTTTCAGCCAGAGGGGATCGAGCCAGAGGAAATAGCTGGCAAGCCTCTCCCGGGGCGAGGCATCAGCGTAGCGAAAGGCCTTCGAGACCCGCCTCCCCCATGGCCTGTCGCCCGGAGCCGCTTGCGAGAGCGACCGCATCGCCTTCCTGACAGGGTGCGGCATCCAGCTCCAGAGGGACTCGTGCATGAGGGCGAGGTGCCGTCTGTAGCCGGAAAAGACATCATCACCGCCAGCACCCGAGAGGAGCACCTTGATGCCGTTCTTCCGGGCCAGCTCACAGATGAACAATGCGTTCAAGGGTGCAGGGTCTGCCTGCGGCTCGTCTAGATGATAGATCATCTCCTCGAAACGCGATGCCATGTCCGATCCCACGTCCACCACGTGGAGGTCGACTCCCAGGTGATCGGCCGCCCTGCGGGCATACGCGAGATCATCCACCATGCCTTCATCGGCAACAGAGCCGTCCTTGAACCCGATGGTGAAGCAGTCCATCCGCCCCTGTTCAACGTGCTCCCGCGCACAGGCGACGATGGCGCTCGAATCGAGCCCGCCGGAAAGGAACGCCCCGACGGGGACGTCCGCAACCATCTGCCTCCTCACCGCCTGCCCGAGTAAAGACCGAATGCGCTCCTGCGCTTCGGCGCACGTGATGTCCGCTATCGGCTGATCATAGGGCAGGTGGTAGAACTGCCACATCCTCCTGCTGCCATCCCTCTCCACCAGGAGGGCATGGCCGGGAGGGAGCTTCCTGACCGACCTGAGGGGGGTGTGGGGATAGGGTGCGTACAGGTATGCTACGTAGAAGAGCAGGGCCTGGCTGTCCAGCGCCCTGTCCAGATCCTTCAACGTGAGGAGAGACTTGATCTCGCTTGCGAACACGAGCCCCCGCGGCGTCGCGGCATAGTAGAGCGGCTTGATGCCAAAACCGTCCCTGGCAAGCAGGAGTCTCCGCTCCTGCGCATCCCAGAGGGCGAAGGCAAAGATGCCGTTCAGCCGTGGCAGGCACCCAGGGCCGTACCGCAGGTAGAGGTTCAGCACCACTTCCGTGTCAGAGGCGCTGGTGAACCTGTACCCGCAGCCCTCGAGCTCTGCCCTCAATTCGCGGTAATTGTAGATTTCCCCGTTGAACGAGATGACCGCCCGCCTCTCCACATCCCACATGGGCTGATGGCCTGCCGGGGACAGATCGATGATGGACAGACGGCGGTGCGCCAGGCCAATCCCCTGAGTGCTGTCAGCCCATACGCCTGCGTCATCAGGCCCCCGGTGCGACTGGAGACGGTTCATGTCCTCGAGGAGGCCCTGTTCGAACGATCCAAGGAATCCAGCTATCCCGCACATACCGACCTGCCTTCAGCTAGAACGTGCACGCCTTGGGCTTTCCCACTCCATTCTTTACCCAAAGCTCGTACTCCCTGCCTGAATACTCCCTGGTGAATCCCTCGATCCCGATGCCATCCGCAACCCTCTTCCGTGCGATGACATACCCGGCCCGGTACTTGCCGGCGATAGCCGCCCGCTGAACCGGGGTAGACCTGTTAGAGAAGAAGAGCGCAAGGTCATTCACCCGCTCATCGTGATGAGGGGCCATGGCGACCATGAAATGCTTTGAAGAGGTGACGATCCTCACCCATCTCAGGCCGCTCAGGATCTGCGACGTCGCTGCGTCCGACAGGACGGTGGCCCCTATCGGTACGTGCGCGTCCATGTTCCCCTTGAGCTCCCACAGGGACCGGGGCGGAGCGGGGTTGAGCATTGCACGGTTTTCGGAGGGGCCCAGGTACGGGAAGCCGATGACGGCTGCTGCCAGAAGCAGCAGCACCGCATATGACAGGCTTTTCCGTACACCTTGGCCGAGCTTCTCCATGCATCGCTGGTAGAGGTCAAGTGACACGAGGGCAAAAGACTGCGCCACCGGAAGGATGAATAGGAACCTCCTCACCAGAAACGGAGCGCCGTAGTGCACCATGACATAAACCGTAAAAGGATTGTACGCGAGAAAGACGGGAAGCAGAGAGAACCCGGCAAGGTAGGCCCGGGCCATCCTGCTCTTTCCGGAGAGTATGACCGAAAGGGGCAGAAAGAAGAACGCCATGACCATCCACGGTTGGATGGCCTTGTTCCCAAATGTGAAAAAGTACGATGCCTTGGTGATGTGCAGTCCATTGGGCAGGTCTTCCAGGATAGGGGTCGCTCCGTACCAGTCGGGGCTGAGGTATTGCGAATCGAAGCTGAATGCGGTCTTCACGGATTCAATCAGCGTGTAGTTGAGGAAATAGAACAGGACAATCGGGAGGATCGAGACACAGATACCGAAGATAACAAGCCGTTTCAAACACTGCCACTGGGCAGTAACGGCGAGGCCGAAGAACCAGGCGGAAAAGATGATGAGGATGAACATGACGTTCACGACATGCCAGTTCTGGAATGCCAAAGCGATTATGCCCGCGGAGACAAGCCCCGAAAAACCGGTCTCGCCCCTCAGGAAAAGGACGAGGCACGCCGAGATCGCGGGCAAAAAGATCCAGAGGGACCCGACCTTCGGATAGCAGATGTTCTGTATGGCGGTAAGCCCTCCTATGCCCGATACCATCCGAAGATACAGGAAGGGCAGGATGAAGAACAGGGCGGCCAAAAGGGCCTTCTGCCGGTCATGCAGGAGAACCCTGAAGAACAGCAGCGAGCAGGAGAAAAGGACGCAGGTCAGGACAAGCCGCATCGCAGGCCACATCCTGATCACATCCGTATGGGTGGCCTTTGATGCAAGAGCGAGCAGCAGGTAATAACTGTTGTAAGGATACATCCACTGGGGGATGTCTGCGTGCAGAAAGGGGAATGCATTTCTGATGACCGAGCTGTCGACAAGATACCTCACCTGGGCCAGGTGATACCAGTAATCGCTGCTCAATCCAGCATTCACGGGGGCGAGATTTCCGAACAGGCATATGACGATGAGCATGAAGATGAGGAATATTCCATCATATGCCCAAGAAGGACCCTGCGTACGCACAAAGGGTCTCTTCCTGGCGATGAGAAACCATGCTGCAAGCAGGACTACGACAAAACCGACATACACGCACATCAGGGTATCCAGCCCTGATTCGAGGAAATACGAGAGCAGCGCAAAGGGGACGAAGATACCTGATCCCAGTGCGAAGGAAAGCCCTATTTCTTCAGCCGGCGACGTTTCTGCCCGCATGGTCAGCCTCTGCACCAAGAGCCCCGGCAGGCAGATGAACACGCCCATGAAGAGGGCGACCTTCAGAAGATCGATGGCATCGTTTAACAGGAGTCCCATAGGAAAAACTCTCGGCTGCAGGTATCCTCAGCTCCCCCCCACAGCGGAAGGGGCCTTTTCCTGCTTCAGGGTCATGAGACAGGCGAAACCGAAGACACCGAAAAACACGTAGGTAAGCAGGAACATGACGGTCGAGAAGGCCAGAGCCGATTCGCTCGAGAGTCCCTCGCGGGCGAAGAGATACACGAGGCAGGCTTCCCTGGTCCCTATGCCGGCAAAGCTGATGGGCAGGAAGGAGGCGATGTTCACGCATGCAACAAAGAAGGCGATCTTGTGATACGGAAGGAACACTCCCACGGAAAGGCTCATGAGACTGCATGAGTAAAAGAAGAGCATGTACGCGATGATGGTCAGCAGAAGCCCCCACCCCAGCTT
>Ga0116172_10001371_pt1 | contig 22507 bp, 11 predicted proteins | sample AD_UKC083_MetaG_FD_89799 | JGI IMG/M metagenome (GOLD analysis project Ga0116172, IMG submission 89799) | Active sludge microbial communities of municipal wastewater-treating anaerobic digesters from USA - AD_UKC083_MetaG | ecosystem: Engineered > Bioreactor > Anaerobic > Digestate | place: USA... | reverse complement strand
TCTTCAGGCATATCTTGATGAGTTCTGCTACAAATTAAACCGCAGATATTTCGGAGATCGGCTATTCGACAGGCTTGCAATTGCAATCGCAGTAGGTGACTGGCATAAAAAGGGATGATCAAAAAGTTTTTTCATAGATTCACTTTCAGTGAAAAAATACAATTTAATATTTTCTTCCGATGCAGCAAATTCACAGAGCATTTACACAACAGCATCCACCAGCTTATTCAGCAGACGGCTTGCTCCGTAACGATACAAATGATTGTTCAGCCATTCCTCACCGTTGATCGACTGCACCAGTTGCCAGAACTGAACAGCTGTTTCAGGATCACTGATGCCACCGGCCGGTTTGAAGCCGATTTTCTTTCCTGTTTTTGTATAAAACTCCTGAATGGCCGTAAGCATGATATAAGCCGCTTCGAGTGTGGCAGCGGGTTGTATTTTCCCGGTCGATGTCTTGATAAAATCAGCCCCGGCTTCCATCGAAATCATGGAAGCTTCGTAAATCAGGTTCGGGTCGAGCAGTTCGCCAGTTTCAAGAATCACTTTCAGATGCGCATTTCCACAGGCCTCTTTGTGTCTGGTCACTTCTTCGCGCAGGAAATCACGCTCACCGGCCAGAAAACGACCGCGCGAAATGACCATATCAATTTCATCAGCACCCTGTTCAACAGCATAACGGACCTCGGCAAGCCGCACCTCAAGCGGACTCTGGCCCGAAGGGAATGCGCCTGCAACAGCAGCCACGTTGATATTTTTTCCGGCAAGCGCTTCGCGTGCGGTCTTCACAAAAACCGGGTACACACATACTGCTGCAACCGTGGGAATCTGTTTTGCCGGATTTTCCACTTCATAAGCGGTCCTGCAGAGTTTGCGCACCTTGTCATCATTGTCATTCCCTTCGAGGGTTGTCAGATCAATGTGATTGATTATGCGCCTGTAAACCATTTGCTGATCAACTTTACACGAAGCAAGAATCTTCTTGATTTCGTTTTGTACTGACTCGTTTGTGAATGTCATGGTGTTCTCTTTTTAGTGATGATGCGGGCCTCAACCCGATATTTTGCGTCCGACTTCCTTTGATCCGATAAACGGAATGCCGAAGTTGCCGATCATTTTGTTCATGAATTTTCCCGAAGCATTGATCCAGTTGTGATGAAGTGCTTTCTGCAGCACAGGCTCAGTCAGCGCTTCGAAGCGATAACCCTGACTGGAGTAATGCTCGATGAAACGTGGCAGCGCATATTTTATGCGCGGTATGGCTTTCTTGTTTTCGTGAAAAACCACTATGGATCCGCGTTTCGTGTATCTCATAACATTCCGCAGACAACGGGCCGGTGTTGTATTATGGTCGTAATCGTAACTGAGAACTGTCCACAGAACAATATATACCTGATCTTTCATGCGATTGATCTGCCAGGGTGTGATATGCCCGTACGGAGGCCTGAACAGGTTTCCGGGAATATAATCAAAACCACGCCTGATGTTCTGTTCGTATTCCTCCGAATTTTTTTTCCAGCCATCGTAGTGGTTGTGGGTGTGGTTTCCGACCGAATGGCCATGTCCCATTATTTCAGTCAGCAGTTGCGGATGCTTGCGGGCATTGTCACCCACGCAGAAAAAAGTCGCCTTGGCATTATGCTTCCTGAGTGTCTCAAGTACAAATGGCGTCAATTCCGGAATCGGGCCGTCGTCGAATGTCAGGTAAATAACCTTCTCATTACCCGGAATGCGCCAGATGCAATTCCGGGTGTTGAGATCCTTGAGTATATAAGGCCTTACGACATACATGCCTATTTCGTAGTATCCTTCACTGGTTGATATGGAACACCGGTATAGAGGCCGTAATATTTTCCGAACACAGGTTCTGCTTTCTTGAAAATGGCGTCCTGCTTCAGTTCTTCGGTCAGCATCATGATTCGCTGAAGAATATAAAGGGCCTGCTGCTTGTCGAAATTCATCAGATTGCTGCGATGGTTGTCGAGTGAGTAATAATAGGCCAGTTCTGAATCATACTGATCAATCAGTCTCGACACAATGTCGTTTGCTTTCTGCATTTCACCTGCGCGGTAATATGCCTCTGCAACAGGGAGCACAAAGTAGTTGAACGGCACAGCTGATTCAGGCAGAACCTCCATGCAACGATCCAACACTGCAACTGCCTTTTTCTTCTTTTCAGCATCGAATGTGCCGTCTTCTTTCTGACCTTCATCAAGCAAAGCCATGGCAAGACGGGCAAAATTATTTCTGAAATTCATGCACATACGCAGGTTGGTCTCATCAAGATAAACGCCTTCGCCGGTCAGGTTGCCCCAGACAAATTTGTTCATCATGTTGTCATACATCGCGTCTGTGTTTACACGGCCGGTAGCACCATCCGGATTGACGGTCTTCACTGGAACAAGCTTATAAACCAAACCTTCGAGTGAGAAATAATCTTCGAGTCCCATGTATGCATCATCACCGGTAGTGATGGCGAAATAAATCGGGCGATCCCAGTTGAAATGGGCCAGAATGTCAAGACAGAATAAAGTGTTTTTCTGAATGATATTTCTGTTGATGGTCCAGTTCAGACTGTCGGTGATATCATTTTTCCAAGATGCAGGAACAGTACCGTTCTGAATGACCTTATTGGTATCAACCGGAATGTAGAAATTCCTTGAAGGGAAGAAATCAAGTGTGTATTCACGAACTTTCTGCTGAAGTTTTCCCGGGTTTTTGTGGAGAATATCGAAAAGCTCCGTGATATTGACATAGCCCATTCCTTCATCCTGCAGCAGATAAACGATGTCGCGGGTTCCGGTACGGTATTGCTTGTGTTCCATTGAAATCGGCACCGGGTCTGAATCATACGCTTTGCGCTTCATCTGATCGGCGTACCAGTCGGTATTGAAAAGTGAAAGGTTGACCACGCGCACATCGGTGCGGTAACCTTCAACTTCCTGAACATACCACAAGGGGAATGTATCATTATCACCATTGGTAAATAATATCGCATTGGGCGCACAGGAAGCCAGGTAGTTTTTGGCAAAATCCCTCGCGGTATAACGTCCTGCACGGCTGTGATCGTCCCACCCTTCGCTGGCCATGATTCCGGGAACCAGCAGAAGTGTAATCAGTGTTGCCGTGACCGGAGCGAGAATGCTTTCCTTAAAGAGTTTCTTAAGCAACTGCACAACGGCAACAACACCAAGTCCGATCCAGATGGCGAAAGCATAGAAGCTTCCGGCATAGGCGTAGTCACGTTCACGCGGCTGATAGGGATACTGGTTGAGATACACAACAATGGCCAGACCGGTCATGAGGAACAACAATGTAACCACCAGCGTGTCTTTGGAATGTTTGTTCAGATGATAGAACAATCCAACCAGTCCGAGTATGAGCGGAAGGAAATAAAAGGCATTGTTTCCCGGATTCTTGCTCATGTGTGCAGGCACCATATCCTGGTTTCCGAGATGCATTTTGTCGATGGCCGGAATGCCGCAGTACCAGTTGCCTTCGGTTGGGTTGCCATGTCCCTGGATGTCGTTCTGACGGCCGACAAAATTCCAGAAGAAATAGCGGAAATACATATGTCCCACCTGATAGGTAAAGAAAAAGCGCATGTTCTGTCCAAATGTCGGCGGATTTTTTGGGGTACCCTGTGTGTAGATTTTATCTCCCCGCGAAGTGGTGGGGATATTTTTATACACATCCTTTTCGTTTATACCGCCCCACTCAAGGTAAGTGGCAATATGATTGTTTTCCTGACTGCTCCACATTCGGGGCAGGAATGTCTTGAATTTTTTATTGTAAGTCGGTCGTGAATTCTCGCGTGGATCGGTCACGATATATTTTCCTTTTTCAAGGTCTTTCTCATAAATGGGCGATGCATCTTTCCATTCTTTGGATTGATTCAGCGGAGCATTGAAATACTGTCCGGTGAAGAGCGGTGTTTCGCCGTATTGTTCACGGTTAAGATATGCCAGCAGACTGATGGCGTCGCGCGGTGAATTCTCATTGATCGGAGTGTTCGCATTTGAACGGATGATGAGAATGAAGAAAGTTGAATAACCAATCATCAGGAAAGCGAAGGCAAGAAAAATGGTATTGGCTACCACTTTTCCAACACGCTTTGACCATTGGAGGCCAAACACAATAATTGCAATGAGCAGAGCGAAAAATATGATGGTTCCTGAATTGAACGGAAGGCCCATGCTGTTGATGAAGAACAACTCGAAGTGACCGGCAAGCCACACCATGCCCGGAATGAGCATGTAGAACATGAAGGCCAGCAGAACTACAGAAATCAGCAATGCATAGACAACGCCTTTCTTTGTCACCTCATAACGTCTGTAATAATAAATCATCACGAGAGCCGGCAAGGTCAACAGGTTCAGCAAGTGGACCCCGATGGAAAGGCCCATGAGAAAGGTGATCAGAATAATCCATCTGTACGACCGCGGGTCATCTGCATCTTCTTCCCATTTCAGCATAAGCCAGAACACAAGAGCCGTGAACATGGAAGACATGGCATACACCTCACCTTCGACTGCTGAGAACCAGAATGAATCTGAAAAGGTATAAGCCAGCGCGCCAACAACACCTGCTCCGATAACCGTCCAGAGTTTCGATGCTGTATCGATTGTTCCGCCCGACAGTTTTTTGGCAAAATGGGTGATGGTCCAGAAAAGAAACAATATGGTAAAGGCGCTTGAAAGCACCGACATCATGTTGATCATGAATGCCACTTTGGTCACATCGCCAAATGCAAACAATGAAAAGAACCGGCCAAGCAGCTGAAAGGTCGGTGCTCCCGGGGGATGGCCCACCTGGAGTTTAAATGAGGTGGCGATGTACTCACCGCAGTCCCAGAAGCTGGCCGTGGGTTCGGCGGTAAGGGTATAAACGACTGCTGCAATGGCAAATACAGCCCATCCGATCAGTGTGTTCAGTCTCTTGAAGTTTTGCATATTCAATGTGTTGTTCCGTGAATAAACTGCGAAATTACAATTTTATTTCAAATGCAGGTATTTATTACTCAAAAGTGGCTTTTGGAGCCATTTGAAGAATTTTTCCGGCCATATTTCATAGAAATATCTGCCGAAACCGCTGATTGTATTGAAAATAATCGTACTTTTGCACCCTGTTTCAAAATTGTCCGATGGTGTAATGGCAGCACAGCAGATTTTGGTTCTGCTGGTCCAGGTTCGAGTCCTGGTCGGACAACAGGAGACTTTGCGAGGGGACAATTGTCCCCTCGATTATTAACTGGAATTGATGATTAAAGAGAACACCATACTTGATCTGGCCCGCGAATGCTGCGGCGATGGAAAGATTTTCCCGGTGTCGGTAAATATCCGGCAGGGCAATCGCATTCTGGTATTGCTCGACGGCGATGCCGGCGTCAACATTGATGATTGCGTGCGTGTGAGCCGCTTCATCGAAGGCCGCCTTGACCGCGAAAAAGAAGATTTCGAACTGGAAGTTTCCTCTTTTGGTGTCGGCAATCCGCTCTTATTGCCGCGTCAGTACATCAACAACATCAACCGCAGTGCAAAAGCGACCCTGAACGATCAGACCATTCTCACCGGCACCATTGTCGCCGCCGATGAAAACTCCTTTACGCTCGCGGTGAAAATTCCGCCCAAAAAGAAAGAAATTCAAAACAGGGTGATCGCTTATGCCGATTGCCTGAAGACGCAAATAATCGTATCGTTTAAATAATAAAAACACCCTTTGTGTTATGGAAACAATGAATCTGGTTGAATCCTTCAGCGAATTTAAAGACTCCAAGGCCATCGACAGGCCAACGCTGATGAAAATCCTGGTGGATATTTTCAAGCATATCCTTGCCAAGAAATTCGAAGTTGCCGACAATTTCGATGTGATCGTCAATACATCGACCGGCGACCTTGAAATCTGGCGCAGCCGAATAATCGTAGCAGACGAAGATGTAACAAATCCGAACATGGAAATTGCTTACAGCGAAGCTGTGAAAATTGAACCCGACTTCGAAGTCGGCGAGCAGGTTGTTGAGCCATTCGGAATTACCCAGTTCGACCGTCGCGACATTCAGAGCATTCATCAGATGCTGAAAGCCAAGGTGATGGAATTTGAGAAGGAAAACATTTACCAGAAATACAAAGACCGCATTGGTGAAATCGTAGCCGGTGAAGTGAACCAGGTGTGGAAAAAGGAATTGCTCGTGCTCGACGATGAGGATTATGAGCTTGTGCTGCCGCGCGCCGAAATGATTCCATCCGATTTTTACAAAAAAGGCGAATCCATCCGCGCCGTTGTTGAGCGGGTTGAATTTAAAAACAACACTCCTTTTGTGATTCTTTCGCGCACCTCGCCTGCATTTCTCGAACGTCTATTCGAAATGGAAGTTCCTGAAATTTTCGACGGTCTTATCACCATCCGCAAGATTGTCCGTCAGCCGGGCGAAAGAGCCAAGGTTGCCGTTGAATCCTACGATGACCGCATTGACCCCGTGGGCGCATGCGTCGGTATGAAGGGCTCCCGTATTCACGGAATCGTGCGTGAACTCCGCAACGAAAACATTGACGTCATCAATTTTTCAAATAATCTCTCCGTTTTTGTCAGCCGCGCGCTTAGCCCCGCCAAACTGTCTTCACTCAATATAAACGAAGAAACAAAAACCATCGAAGTGTATCTCAAGCCTGATCAGATTTCGCTTGCCATCGGCAAAGGCGGACAAAACATCAAGCTCGCATCAAAACTCGTTGGTTATGAAATTGAGGTCTTCCGCGATGTGGAATCAGAAGAGGATGATGTCGATCTGATGGAATTTGCAGATGAGATCGATCCATGGATTCTTGAGGAATTGAAGAAAATCGGTTGCGACACCGCTAAGAGCGTGTTGGAACTGCCGAGAGAAGAACTCGTCAGACGCACCGACCTTGAAGAAGAAACCGTGGATGAAGTTATCCGCATTCTGCAAAGTGAATTTGAATAACTCAAAAATGCAGGGGTTCAGGAAACCTTGCCCTTCCGGAACCCCTGTCATTGAAGCCAGTGAATAAAATTTTGTAATTTTACAGCGTTTTCAGGAACCGAAAAACAAGATATGGACAATAACCAGGGAGTAAAAAGATTAGCAAAAGTCGCAACAGAATTCAATGTTGGGGTTCAAACCATCATGGAATTTCTGAACAAGAATGGTTTTCCTGTTGACAATCCAAATGCGAAAATCGGCCAGGATGCATACAATGCATTGCTGAAAGAATTCCATCTGGATAAGACTGAGAAACAGGAAAGCATGAAGATATCGCTTTCATCAAAAAAGGAATCGGCACCCGAAGAAACTGCTGTTGTTCCTGAAGAAGCAAAACCCGCTAAGGAAGCCCCTGTCAAGGAAGCTCCGGTTAAAGAAACACCGGTAAAAGAAACACCTGTTAAAGAAACACCCGCAGAAGAAGTCGTTGTTCCTGAAAAAGAGAAGAAACAAGCCGTAGAAGAAAAACCCGAACCCAAGGTAAAACCAAAAGTGATCGGGAAAATTGACCTCGATGACATTCAGTCAAAAGGCAAAAAGAAACCTGCTGCAAAGAAAACCGAAGAGGTTGTTGAAGAAAAACCGGTTGAAGAAGTGAAGAAACCCGAACCGGAAAAACCGGCCAAGGAAGTTGTTCAGAAACCCGCTCCGGAAGAGCATAAGGTAAAGGTAGAACTACCGGGTGTGAAACTGGTTGGCAAGATTGAAGTCGATAATCTTGAAAAGAAACCAAAAGGTAAAAAAGAAGAAAAAGTACATCCGGCCAAAAAACATACTGTTAAAAAGGAAGAAGAACCTGTTGCTGAAAAAGAACCGGAAATCATTCCCGAGCCCGAAGTTGTTCCTCCGGTTGAGGAAAAAGCTCCGGAAACCGCACCCGCTGAAGACGACAGATATATCAAGACTGAATTTGTGGTGCTGACCGGCCCGAAACAGGTTGGTAAAATCGACGTCACTCAGTTTGAGAAAAAACCGGCAGCGAAAGAAGAAGGCGGTGCAGATAAAAACCGTCAGAACCGAGGTGGAGATAAAAAGCACCGCCCACGCATTCAGAAAAAAGAGTCAGTTACGCCAGCTGCACATGAAATCAAAAGTCCTGAAAAAAGTAAAAGCAGGATTCAGAAACCAAAGCGTAATGAACCACGTCCGGCCATTTCTGAAGAAGATATTCAGAAGCATATCAAAGAAACACTCTCTCAACTGCAGGGTGCTCCCAAATCAAAATCTTCGAAATACCGCCGCCTGAAGCGCGATGCTTTCCAGCAGCAGCGTATGGAGGAAATGGAAGAACTTGAAAAGGAACAGAACATACTTAAAGTAAATGAATTCATCACGGTGAGCGAGTTGGCCACCATGATGAATGTGCCTGCAGTAAAAGTAATCCAGAGCTGTATGAGTCTTGGACTTTTTGTCTCGCTCAATCAGCGTCTCGATGCCGAAGCCATCACCATCGTCGCCTCAGAATTCGGTTATGATGTGAATTTCATTTCACTGGAAGACGAACAGATAATAGCCGATGATGAAGAAGACACACCTGAAAGCCTGATCACACGCGCTCCGGTGGTTACCGTTATGGGTCACGTCGATCATGGTAAAACATCCTTGCTCGACAACATCCGCAAAAGTAATATCATTGCCGGTGAGTCTGGTGGTATCACTCAGCACATCGGTGCCTATGAGGTAACACTTGAAAGCGGAAGAAAAATCGCCTTCCTCGATACACCAGGTCACGAAGCATTTACCGCCATGCGTGCCCGTGGAGCCAAGATCACCGACGTTGCCATCATTGTCATTGCTGCCGATGATCAGGTGATGCCGCAAACCATTGAGGCCATCAACCACGCCCGCGCAGCCGGTGTTCCGATGGTTTTTGCCATCAGCAAAATTGATAAACCAGGTGCCAATCCTGAAAAAATCAAGGAACAGCTGGCCAACATGAATCTTCTTGTTGAGGACTGGGGCGGCAAATATCAAAGTCAGGAAATCGATGCAAAACACGGCGTCAATGTAGATGCATTGCTCGAAAAAGTACTGCTCGAATCTGACATGCTTGATCTCAAAGCAAATCCCGACAAGCTGGCAACCGGATCTGTTATTGAATCATCACTCGATAAAGGCCGCGGATATACGGCCACCATCCTTGTCCATGCAGGAACTCTTCATGTGGGCGACATTGTTCTCGCCGGTAGTTTTTATGGCCGCGTGAAAGCCATGTTCAATGAACGTAATCAGCCGGTGAAAGAAGCCGGACCGAGTACACCTGTGCTCATTCTCGGTCTCAACGGCGCTCCTGCAGCCGGTGACAGACTCACCTCCTATAAGGATGAAAAAGTTGCGAAAGAGATTGCACTCAAACGTCAGCAATTATTACGCGAACAATCACTCAGAACACAGAAGCACATCACACTCGACGAAATCGGCCGCCGTATTGCCATTGGCGATTTCAAAGAACTCAATATCATTGTCAAGGGTGACGTGGACGGCTCTGTTGAAGCGCTCTCCGATTCATTGCTCAAGCTCAGTGCAAGCAGTGTTCAGGTCAATGTCATTCACAAGGCCATCGGCGGTATCACCGAATCCGACGTACTGCTCGCTACAGCTTCGAACGCCATCATCATTGGCTTCCAGGTTCGTCCCAGCGTGGCGGCACGCAAATTAGCCGAAAGCGAAGAAATCGATATCCGCACCTACTCTGTGATCTACGATGCCATCGAAGAAGTGAAGGCTGCTATGGAAGGTATGCTTGAACCGAAAATCGAAGAAAAAGTCGTTGCCAGCGTCGAAGTCCGCGAAGTGTTCAAAATCTCGAAACTGGGTACCATTGCCGGATGTATGGTGCTTGACGGAAAGATTTCACGCAGCAGCAAAATCCATCTCATCAGAAATGGTATTGTGGTTCATACCGGCACTCTGGCTTCTCTGAAACGATTCAAAGATGACGTCAAGGAAGTTTTGCCAGGCCAGGATTGCGGTATCGGAATTCAGAATTTCAACGATCTGAAAGCCGGTGATATCATTGAAGCCTACTCCGAAATCGAAGTCCAGCGCAAACTGTAAAAACAGCTGTCAGCAATCAGTCTTCAGCAATCAGCTCTGTACAAAAGCTGAATTGTTATGCATTGTACTTTATACTTGGCGCTCCCTATGCTGCATGCGTATACATCATCCTTCAGTTTTTCAAATTTACAAAGCTAAATACTCATACGGCGTTGTGCGTTGGGCATTGAGCGTTGTGCTATTAATTTGTATTTTTGCAAAAAACCATCCGCATGGAAGCATCCCTGTTTTCAGTGTCGCCGGTCGACGGCCGCTACAGCGATAAAACGCGAACCCTTCAGCAGTATTTTTCTGAATTTGCATTGATCCGGTACCGCGTTCTGGTCGAAGTTGAATATTTCATTGCGCTTCAGTCGCTGAAAATTACCGCGCTCAAAGGTCTTTCTGAAAAGAAGACAGAGGCATTGCGTGGAATTGTGGAAAACTTCAGCCAGAGCGATGCACAGCGCATCAAGGATATTGAAAAAGTCACCAACCACGATGTAAAAGCGGTTGAATACTTTCTGCGTGAAAAATTTGATGAACTGAAACTGAACGATTATAAAGAATTCATTCATTTCGGACTTACCTCGCAGGACGTGAACAACACAGCGTTTCCGATGATGCTGCGTGACGCATTGAACAATGCGGTTGTTCCCGAAATTGAATCCGTTCTTAAAACACTTAAATCGCAGGCAAAAGACTGGAACAAAATTCCGATGCTTGCACGCACGCACGGACAGCCGGCTTCGCCAACTACCCTCGGAAAAGAAATGGCTGTTTTCGTCGAGCGAATCGAAAATCAACTTGCCCTCCTGAAAAAAATTCCGGCCAGCGGAAAATTCGGCGGCGCCACCGGAAACTTCAATGCGCATCATGCTGCATTCCCGAAAACAGACTGGGTGAAATTTGCCAACAATTTTCTAAAAAACAATCTGGGCCTCATCCGGCAGCAGACGACCACACAGATTGAACACTACGACATCATGTCCAATACTTTCAGTGTTCTCGCTGCCATCAATACCATTCTGATTGATTATTCGCGCGACATCTGGATGTACGTCATGATGGAATATTTCAAACAGAAAGTGAAAAAAGATGAAGTCGGTTCTTCGGCTATGCCGCACAAAGTGAATCCGATCGACTTCGAAAACGCAGAAGGAAACCTCGGTATAGCGAATTCTCTGTTGCGTCATTTTTCCGAAAAGCTTCCCATATCACGCCTGCAGCGCGACCTGACAGACTCAACGGTAATCAGAAACATTGGAGTTCCCCTTGCACACATGCTTATATCGTTGAAATCGCTGCAGAAAGGAATGGGAAAACTCCTCATCAATCCTGAAAAAATCAGCAGCGATCTTGACCTTAACTGGGCAGTGCTGGCTGAACCGATACAAACCATTCTGCGCAGGGAAAAATATCCCGATCCGTACAACGCCCTTAAAAATCTTACACGTGGAAACGAGCATGTGACGCGCGAAAGCCTGCACAAATTCATCGACACACTTAAAGTAAGTGCTGCTGTGAAAAAGGAACTCAGAGCGCTTACACCTGAGAATTACACAGGTATTCACTGATGGCAGCACAACACGGAATCGATTATTCTTTTGTCACCGACGGCGGGCCCATCTATTATGAAACTTCGCCGGGGCGCTTCATCGTGGAGCCGTGGAATGCCTATTCATCGCTTGTGTTCCTGATACCGGTCATTTATTTCCTGATCATTCTGCGCGGTCAATACCGCAAACAAGGATTTGTTGTGTTTTACACATTGCCGCTTCTTTTTACCGGCGGTATCGGCAGCACGCTCTATCACGCATTCCGCAGCCACCACTGGCTGATGGCGCTCGATGTTTTTCCAATGTTCTTGTTGTCCCTCGGTGTTGCATTTTTCTTCATGCAGCGATTGTTCCGTAACTGGTATCTGCCGCTCATTATCATTATTGCATCCGGACTCATACGCGGATATTTTTTCAACACACTGCCCATTCAGCAAGCCATTAACATCGGATATTTCATTGTCGGATTCGTCATCTTTGTCCCTGCCCTGCTCTACGCCTGGCGCAGCGAATGGAAAGCCATCGGACATCTGCTGGGGGCTGTTCTGTTTCTGGCTCTGTCACTGTTTTTCCGCTTGTACGATGACAATCCCGTGCAGCCAATGTCGCAGGGAGTTCACTGGTTGTGGCATCTGTTCTCGGCTGTGGGAGCGCTTTTCGCAGGATTGTATATTGTCCGCACAAACAAAAAATCATAGCGACAACCGTGTAATGTTTGTCCTTGACAGCGTCGTATTATTATTAGCTTCGTCTCAGAGCACCGACGCTTCGGTCGGCACATAATGCTGATAGCTGAAGGCTGCTCGTCCTTGACCTTGTGTTATACCCACCGCATGCCGCAAGCTGCATGCCGCAAGCCCTGTCCTTGCCATTATTCTTGTCCACAACCAAACTCACTACTGACCACTCACAACTCAACACTATCAATAGGTCACGGTGACTCTTCCGATCAGATTCTGCTTCTTCCCTTCGAGATCTACGTACCAGACCTTCCACACGTAAACGCCCGTCTGAACAAGCTCTCCGGTGTCCTGCATCGTACCGTCCCACGCATGATTGATGTCGGTAGTAACAAATATCAGTTGTCCCCAGCGATTGTAAATCCGCATTTCATAATTGTCAACCGACCATCCCGCGCCGAAAGGCACGAACCAGTCGTTGCGGCCATCACCGTTTGGTGTAATTGCGTTTGGAATATACAACAATTCATCAGCGGCAACATGTATCGGGAGTGAGGTCGTATCATAGCATCCAAAGCTGTTTCCGGCAATCAGTGTAATGTCGTAATTGCCGCTGTTCGGAAATTCATGCATCGGACTTTGCTCAGTTGAACTTTCGCCATCGCCAAAGTCCCAGTTCCAGCTGCTGGCTCCAACACTGATGTCCACCATGTTTACGCCCGGATCGCTCAGACTCGGATTGGTCGGGAAATAATAAAATGATGCGATCGGATTCGGATATACCTGAATGTAATTCGGAAATGAAACCGACGCTGTACAACCGTGATTGCTGGTTACAGAAAGATTGATTCCATAAATGCCCGGAGCGGTGTACTGATGAAACGCACCACCAGCAGAAACAGAAGTATAGCCATCACCAAACTGCCACAGCCATGAAGTGATCGTTCCGTCGCCGACTGTCGTCAGATCAGTGAAAACAACATCCAGCGGAAGACAGCCTTCCTGCGGTGCTGCAGCAATATTCACCTGCGGAATTTCCCACACGTTCACCTGATGAATCACCGTATCACGACAACCAATCGTGTTCACAACAATCAATGTTACGTTGTAATTGCCTGCGGTATCATACACATGATTGAAACTTGGCGTGTAGTTGTCGTTTCCATCGCCCAGATCCCATGTCCAGCCAATCACATTGCTTGTCGCACCGCTGCTTTGATTCATAAATGCCGTTGCATTTCCCTGACAAACAGATGTCGACAAGAATTCAGCCGTCGGTGCTTCGAGCACCAGAACCTGATGCGATGTGGAATTTGAAATTCCTGCGGTATTCGTTGCAATCAGCGTAACAGTGAACAATCCTGAATTGTAATAGGTATGCTGCGGATTCTGCAATGCTGAACTGTAGCCGTCGCCAAAATCCCAGTACCAGTAATCAATGGTGCCTGCGCCTGTGACAGAAAGATCAGTAAATGTCATCGGCGTTTTTGCACACACGGTATCTGCAATGAAAACCGCATCTACCAATGGCAGAACAGTTACCGGAATTATTGTGGTATCTGAACACCCGAAGTTGTTGAACACAATAAGTGTCACATCAAATGTGCCAGGTGAAGCATAGGTATGGAGCGGATTCTGAAGTGCTGAAGTACTTCCGTCATCAAAGTCCCAGCTCCACGAAATGATGGTACCAAGCATGGTTGTTGACTGATCCGTGAATGTTGTCGGATTGCCCTGCGTAACCAATGTGGCACTGAAATCGGCCACAGGCCTTGGGTTGACAACTATATTGTGCAGTATGGAATAAGTGCAACCTGCAGCATCAGTCACTGTCAATAATACATTGTAAGTGCCCGAAACCGGGTACAGATGCGTCGGATCTTCAAGTGTTGAAGAAGTGCCGTCGCCGAAATTCCAGAACCACGCAAGAGCCGGCACATTCGGATTGAGTGTGAAATCATTGAATACAGTTGCTTCACCAACACATTCCTGAGTAGCAGTAAAATCCCAGTTCAAGCCAGGTTGAATGGTCACGGGCATCGTCAGCGAATCGGAACAACCGCGGTCGTTGTACACATACAATGTCACGTCATACGTTCCTGTTGCGAAATAATAATGCGCCGGACTCACCTGCCCCGACATGCTCAGATCATCAAAGTCCCACATGTACCCGACAATGTTGCTGCCGTTGCCCTGCGAGGAATTGTTGAAATAAACGATGCCCTGCGTGCATGATAGCGTGTATGTGAAATCAGGAATCGGAAGCGAATCAACAACAATGGATTCAGTTGCGGATGATACGCATTGATTGACATCGGTCACCGTAAGCGTCACATCATAAAATCCTGAATTGCTGTACTGATAATCCGGATACTGCTGAGTGGCTGTTCCTGTTCCGTCGCCGAAGTCCCAGAGCCAGCTCTGAAGTGCACCGCCATTGGAGTACGTGTCATCATAAAAATTGGTCGGTGATCCCATGCATGCAATATCCGAATGAAAATCAACCACCGGATTCGGCCATGCAAGCGCATTCTGAGTGAGTGTGTCGAAACAACCATTCACGTTTTCAACAATCAGTGTCACCGGATATGCAGTCGTATTCAACACTGCAGCGTAACTGTATGATGGACTTTGCAAAGCGGATGATCCTGCGCCATCACCAAAATCCCAGCTCCATGCGGTAATGGCGCCGCCCATGGAAGTCGATGCATCGTTAAACTGCGAAGCCGACCCCGAACAAACACTGTCCGAAACGAAGGCTGCAACAGGTGACGGATATATCGTCGCAGGCATGGTTACACTGTCTTCGCAACCGTTCTGGTCAGTTACCCACAGCACCACATTGTACGTTGTTACTGATGTTGTTGTCGCATATTGATAGGAAGGATTCTGAATAATGGATGTGCCACTGCCATCACCGAACTCCCAGTTCCAGTCTGTAATATTTCCTCCCGTGCTGGTGGAGGCATCTGTAAACTGGCTTGGGAAGCCGGAACAAGCCGATATGGAATTGAATGAGGCAATTGGCAAAGGATTCACAACAATCTGGATTGTTGTGTCATGGATACAACCGTTCACATCAGTTACTTCAAGATTGACATTGTAATTGGTCGGGACCATTACTGTTGCATACGTGTACACCGGATCCTGCAATGCTGATGTTCCAATGCCATCGCCGAAATCCCATGTCCAGGAATTGAGTACTCCGCCATTGCTGAATGAATTGTCAATGAAAACAGAATTTGAACCTGTGCAGGCCGCATTGGCTGCGAAATTCACAACTGGCAGCGGATTCACAGTCACCGGATGAATCACTGTATCACGGCAACCATTCGCATCTTCAATCATCAGTGTTGCGTTGAAAATCTGCGGAACACCCGACGAAGCATAGGTGTATTGCGGGTTTTGCAATGCCGATGTTCCCATACCATCACCGAAATCCCATGTCCATGTATTGATTGCTCCAGCAGTAGCCGATGACAGATCAGTGAAATCAGTCGCGTCGCCGACACAGGCGGTATCAGCGCTGTACGCAGCTGCAGGTTGCGGATTGACAGTTACTGTATGACTTATTGTATCTGGACATCCGTTGTCATCATATGCAATCAATGTAACATTGAATGTCTGCACAGAAGCGGATGGAGCATAAGTGTGCTGTGGATTCTGCAACGCCGATGTATTGCCGTCACCGAAATTCCAGGCCCAGGTATTCATTACACCGGCAGCCGGAACAGAAAGATCTGTAAAGCTGGTCGGAAGCCCTGAACAGGCCGTTGTTGCAGCAAAATCAGCTGTTGGTTGCGGATGTAGCGAAATGTTCAGACTTGCTGTATCAGCGCATCCATACTGGTCTTCAACAATCAGTGATACTGAAAAACTGATGCCTCCGCTTACGTATGTATAAGTTGGATTTTGCAGATTTGACACCCCGCCGGGTTCTCCGAAATCCCAGTCCCAGCTGTTGATGACGCCACTTCCTACATGCGATGTATCGACAAACGAAGTCGGGAAACCAAGACAGGCAACACTTGACATGAATCCCGCCTCAGGAAGCGCATAGACAGTTATGTTCTGTAAAACAGTATCTGCACAATTCCACGAATTCATTACAATGAGCTCAACCGGATAGGTGCCCGGTGTTCCGTAATCATTCTGGGCATTCTGTATGGCAGAATTATTCCCGTCACCGAAATCCCAGTCGCAGCTGATGATTGATGCAGCATTCGGAATACTCGCATCAGTGAAATAGGTTGTTTCTCCAAAACACACATTGGTGCTGCTGAACTGAGCCATTGGTGCGGGTTTTACAAACACCAGCTGCTGTACGGTATCGAAGCAGCTGCTGGTATTTCCGACAATCAGCTGAACAGTGTAACTGCCCGCTGCAGCATAGATGTGATCAGGGTTCTGAAAATTCGAAGTCGTACCGTCACCAAAATCATATTCCCAGTAATTGATGGTAAAGCCAAAGTTCTGCGAGGTGTCTGTAAAATGAGTGGGCAACCCAAGGCAAACCGAATCAGCCATGAAACCTGAGACAGGGAGCGGACTTACACGTATGCTGTCCGATGTTGTATCGGTACAACCATATTGATCGGAGACAATAAGTGTAACCAGAAAACTGTCAATGACCGCATACTGATAAGTTGGATCCTGATTTGTTGAAAAGCCGCTTCCATCGCCAAAATCCCAGTCCCATGCATTCAATGCACCGCTGCCCGGAACCGAAGTATCGGTAAAACTAATATCCCGGTTGAGACAGGTTCCGGAATATGAGAATGAAGCAGCAGGAAGCGCATAAACAGTCACATTCTGAACAAGTGTATCTGAACAGCCGTTGGTGTTTTCAACAATGAGCGTTACGGAATACACGCCAGCTGCGCCATACAGATGCTCCGGATTCTGAAGTGCCGAAGTGTTGCCATCACCGAAACCCCAGAACCAGCTGTTGATGGGCGATCCGTGGGCAATGCTCTGATCATTGAATTGTGTTGTATCATTGAAACATACAGCCGGTGCAGTAAACAATGGCTCAGGAAGGGAATCTGCCACTACTGTATGTTGTACAGTGTCCGCACATCCTGAATTACTGCTGACAATGAGTGTCACCAAAAATGATCCCGATGTTGCATAAGGATGCACCGGATTCTGCAAAGCAGAAGTGTTGCCGTCACCGAAGTCCCAGTTCCAGCTGACAATGGTGCTTCCGTTGGCAGCCGATGCATCGGCAAAAGTAATGGGCTGCCCCGCACAGCTGGTATCATGCGTGAATTCAGCTGTCGGCCGTGGAAAATAATTCACCGGATTTGTCACGGTGTCGCTGCAGCCATTGCTGTTGAATACAATCAGGGTGACATTGTATGTTCCCGTATCTGCATAAAAATATTGCGGGTTCTGCAATGCCGATGTTCCGCTGCCATCGCCGAAATCCCAATCCCATGAAACGATTGTTCCACCATTGGCCAGCGAAGTATCAGTGAAATTAACAGGATCACCTTCGCATGCCGAAACGACAGTAAATCCAGCTACCGGCAAAGGATACACAGTTACCGGAAGCGTGACCGAATCCATACAGCCCGTGGCAGAAGTCACAACCAGCGTGACATTGTAAGTCCCTGCCACAGCATACAAATGAGTGGGATTCTGCATCGCTGACGTATTGCCATCGCCGAAATCCCAGTCCCAGTCAACAATAGCGCTGCCATGAGGAATTGAACTGTCAGTAAAATTGATTGTCTGATACAAACAGGCATTGTTTGCAGCAAAGGCTGCATCAGGGATAGAGTCAACCGTTACGGAATGCAAAATCGTATCGCTGCACCCGAACTGATTTGCAACAATGAGCGAAACCGTGTACAGGCCAGGGCCGGCATAAGTGTGTGTCGGATTTTGTACAGTGGATGTATTGCCGTCGCCGAAATTCCATTGCCACGAATTGATGGGCCAGCCGTAGGTTTGCGATGCATCGGTGAACGATGTCGGATTGCCTGCACATACAACATTGAAAGTGAAATCAGCCAGCGGAATGGGCGCCACATACACCGGAAGCGTGATGGTATCAACGCAGCCGATACTTGTTTCGACAATCAGTGTGACATTGTAATCTCCGGTGTCCGCATAAATATATGTTGGATTCTGCACAGCCGATGTTCCGCTGCCATCGCCGAAATTCCAGTTCCAACTGACAATGGTTCCAAACGGAGCTGTGGACTGATCGGTGAAAACCGTTGCAGAACCAACACAGGCCGTGTCAGCTTCGAAATCTGCAATTGGTGGCGGACTCACCGGAACGGAATGCGAAATGGTGTTGACACAACCCTTGGCATCAGTAACAGTCAGCGTTACAGTGAAGTTTCCTGCTGATCCGAAAATATGAGCCGGGTCTTCGAGTGTGGAAGTATTTCCATCGCCGAAGTTCCAGAAATAGCTTACAATCGGCGCTCCACGGCCATAGGACAGATTGGTGAAAGTTGTCGGGTCGCCCACACAGACCGTATCCCATGCAAACTGAACAAAAGGCAGCGTATCGACATGAACGACGTGAGTCATGACTGCGGTACAACCCGCATCGGATGTTACTGTCAGGGTTGCATTGAAATCGCCCCAGCCGGTGTAGGTATAGGTGGGATTCTGCGCGGTACTGGTACCACCATCACCGAAATTCCAGTTCCATGTATCAATGGCTGAACTCAGCGCCCAGCTTGAATCAACAAAATGTGTCGGATCGCCAAAACAAACCGTATCGTATGAAAACTGCGCGTAGGTCTGACTTACATACACCAGATCCTGAAACGAAGTCATGCCGCAGCCATTCACCGAGCTGTTGTTGGCGGTAAGTGTGACCACATAAACGCCGGTATCACCATAGGCGTGCGAAATGGTCTGTTGCGGATTGGAACCTGCCGGAACCAGCATCGGGCCTAATGTTATGCCGTCACCGAAATCCCAGGTGTACCATGTAGCAGAAGTAGCTGCACAAAGATTAGGTTGTGAAACATTTATGAATACTGCATTTTCGCCCACACAAACCGAATCATCCACAATGTTGAAAATGGCTTCGGGCGGCTCATACACGCGTACAGGCGACCAGGAGGACTGCGAAAAATCGCACACATTCTGCGCTGTAAGCGTGATGGCATAATTGGTCATGGCACCAGCAACACAGCCCGAAATGACGTAGTTGTGACAAATGGTCTGCCCGACAGAAGACGTCGGCAGCGTTTCGGTCACACCATCTCCCCAGGTTATGGTCATCAGTGTTGATGCTGACACGTTCTGACTCATGTTGACCACACAGACATTCAGCGGAGCACAGCCGACATTGCTTCCGACCGGGGGTCCGATGAGCGAAGCAACCGGATTGCTTTCAACCGTTGCGGTATCTGTAAACACGGTCTGGCAGCCGTTTGTACCAACTGCGGTTATTGTGACGACATAATAACCGATATCGGTGTACACATGGTTCATTGGGTTCGTACCATCAAACAGCGCCGGTGGTGCTGACGACAATGGCGTTCCATCACCCCAGTCAATGGTATATGAATTTATGCAGCCCGCATCGGGAGAGAAATTGAAAACATGCAGCGTATCGGAAATCGAAGAGGTATCGGTATGACAGAAAATAAATCCGTTGGGCTCGAAATAAAATACATTGGGCTGTTGCAAAACGGAGACCTGATGCGAGATCGTCGATGTACAGCCATTCTCGTCCGTTACGGTGAGGGTGGCATTGAAATTCTGCGTACCGCATCCATACGAAGTATAAACATGCGATGGGTTCTGCAAGGTTGATGTCTGGCCGTCGCCAAAATTCCATGCATAGGTCAGCCCGCTGCCACTGCCGGTAAAGTTGAAGTTAGTGGTGCTTCCGGAGCAGCCATTGTTTGGATTGAAAGTAAACTGCGCCACCGGCAATGGATCGACCGTAACAGCCAAGGTCACCACATCAGTGCAGCCCGAAGAATCTGTCACTGTCAGCGTTACGTTATAGGTTCCGCTGCCCGGAAAATTGTGGTTTGGATTCTGATTGCCACTGCCGGGCGAAGCATCGCCGAAATCCCACTGCCAGTCAACGATCTGACCTACGCCAGTCAGGTAGCTGCTGTCGGTGAAACTGATTATGTTGCTGTTGCACTGACGCGTATATGTAAACCATGCATTCACCGGGCATTGGGCCAAAGCCCCAAAACCGGAAAACAACAGTGAAACAAACAATAATAATTTTCCCACCCGACGCATATGGTTTTAGACTGTTCAGATTCTTTAATGAAAAACAATCGATGCAAATTTAATGTATAAGGGTTGTGTTTTCAACTTAAAATGAATATTCCTGAAATTTTATCAGGTAGCATTTGGTTAACAGCAGCGAGGTAGTCAGCGCCAAATTGTCCAAACAGCAATGATTACCATACTAATATTCAATCATATGCACCCCGCTCTGGGTGGTCGAAGCACGAAACATGCCAGTGGTGTTGAAATCAACCACGATGTTTCCGTCAGCATCAATTCCGATCATTCCGCCGGTGCCTCCGGCCGGAAGCAGCACATCGAACAACACCGCATGCATGGCTTCTTTCAGTGTTTGCTTTCCATATTTCATGCGGGCAACAACATCATAGGCCACAGCGTAGCGAATGAAAAATTCGCCATGCCCCGTGCATGAAATGCCCGCCCAGTGGCTGTCAGCATAGGTGCCTGCTCCTATCACGGGACTGTCGCCGATGCGGCCCCATTTCTTCATCATCATTCCACCGGTGCTTGTGCCTGCGCAGATATTTCCGTAAATGTCGCGCACCACACAACCCACGGTTCCGTTTTTATCGGCTTTGATTTTTTCAAATTTCCTTTTCATTTCATCCGTCACGAAATAGCTGCTGTCAACTATTTCGAGCCCCTGCTGTGCTGCAAATTGTTCAGCACCGCGACCAGCCAGAAACACATGTTGCGAATTTGTCATCACTTTCAGCGCGGCCAGTATTGGATTTTTGATTGTGCGAACACCCGCAACAGCACCGGCTTTGAGCGTCGTGCCATCCATGACAGAAGCATCAAGTTCCGCAATGCCGTCATCCGTCAAAACCGCACCACGTCCGGCGTTGAACATGGGACTGTTTTCCATTTTCACAATGACAGCCGTGACGATTTTCATGGCCGAATCTCCGGCAAGTGCCATGCTGTCAGCCATTGCAAGAACGGTCCCGAAAAAATAATCGTAGTTGTTTTTCTGTGCGGGCGTAAAAGTTTTTGCGTCAAAATTTCCTGCTCCGCCATGCAGAACGACCGAGTAATTCTTCGTTTGCGGAAAAGCAACATTAGCTGCAAACACAGCAATAAACAAAATCAGACTGCGTATATATCGCATTATTTCACGGATTTGCGCAACTCGAAGTTTTTACCGAGATACACTTTGCGCACATATTCATCTTCTGCAAGTTCTTCGGCAGAGCCGGCCTTGATAATCGATCCCTCGAACAGAAGATAGGCGCGATCGGTGATCGACAAGGTTTCATGCACATTGTGGTCGGTGATCAATATGCCGATGTTTTTATCGCGCAGCTTCGCCACAATTTCCTGAATGTCCTCCACAGCAATGGGATCAACTCCGGCAAAGGGCTCATCAAGCAGAATGAAATGCGGATCGACTGCCAGTGCCCGTGCAATCTCTGTGCGGCGACGCTCGCCACCACTCAGCTGAATGCCTTTGCTCTTGCGGATTTTCTGAAGGCCGAATTCATCCAGAAGCTTTTCAACCTTATCATTCTGCTCCTGTTTTGTGAATTTTGTAAATTCAAGAACAGACCTGATATTGTCTTCAACACTGAGTTTGCGGAACACACTTGCTTCCTGCGCCAGATAGCCGATTCCCTTCTGCGCCCTGCGGTACATGGGCAGTTCGGTAATTTCTTCCGAGTCAAGAAACACTTTGCCTTCATTCGGTTTGATGAGGCCGACAACCATGTAAAACGAAGTGGTTTTGCCCGCGCCATTGGGCCCAAGCAATCCGACAATCTCGCCCTGATTGACTTCGAAGGACACGCCCTTTACGACTGTGCGCGACTTATAACGTTTTACTATGTTTTCTGCCCTGAGTTTCATTGTTCAAACTTACAAAAAATCAAATTAACGAAGCGAAACGGAAAAGTGTTTGATGTATTCTGCCCCGGTTGGCTTCAGTAAACTTTCATACAGGATTATTTCCTTTACATCGGATTCATTGAAACAAAAGCCTTTGT
>Ga0116172_10001364_pt1 | contig 22571 bp, 18 predicted proteins | sample AD_UKC083_MetaG_FD_89799 | JGI IMG/M metagenome (GOLD analysis project Ga0116172, IMG submission 89799) | Active sludge microbial communities of municipal wastewater-treating anaerobic digesters from USA - AD_UKC083_MetaG | ecosystem: Engineered > Bioreactor > Anaerobic > Digestate | place: USA... | reverse complement strand
GACAATTGACTTTCAATATCAAAGGTACGAATAGTATCAATAGTATCTCCAAAAAAATCAATTCTAAAAGGGACATCATGTGAAAAAGAAAACACATCTATAATACTACCACGCACAGCAAATTGCCCTGGTTCATATACAAAATCTACGCGTTCAAAACCATATTCAACAAGCAATGAAATAACAAAATCGCTATCCAATTTTTCTCCCACAGCCAAATGAAGCGTCTCTTTTGACAAATCTTGTTGAGGAATTACTCTTTCAGCAATAGCTTCAGGATAAGTAACAAGTATCCAAGACTGTTTTTGAGAAATATCGTTTAAAGCTTCAGTACGCAACACTTGATTAGCAGCATCTTTTTGGTCTCCTTCACGCACTCGTTTTTTGTATGATGAAGGAAAATAATACACATCATCAGGGGATAATAATTGCAATAAGTCGTGATAAAAATACGCAGCCTCCTCAGCATCATTTAGGATATATACCGTATTTGTTTTGGCTAATATTGAAGATGCAAAAAAAAGAGCACATGAAGATCCACAAAAACCTTGTATACATACGTTTTTGTGTGAAGACTCAACCCACTGATTTATGCCATTTACAACCCGATGTGAGGTGAGTGATTGCGAAAATTCTTTAATATCCACTGAAAAATTTTTGCAAAAGTACACAATTTTAGGTTAAAGATTAAAAAAATGAAGACAAAATCTCAATTTATTTACAATCCTTTATGTATCTTTGGGAACAAATTAATAACCACTCAAATTCAGTAAATACTATCATGTCGGACAGCCTTGTTCTTATCCCAACCTACAACGAAAAAGAAAATATTGAGAATATTATTCGTGCAGTTTTTGCTTTACCAAAATCGTTTCACATTTTAGTCATTGATGACAACTCTCCTGATGGTACGGCAGATATTGTAAAACGGTTACAAGTAGAGTTCTCTACTCAATTACATTTACTTGAGCGAAAAGCCAAAAATGGTTTAGGTAGAGCATATATTGCTGGATTTAACTGGGCTTTGGCTTCTGCTTACGAGTATATATATGAAATGGATGCAGATTTCTCTCATAATCCTAACGATTTATTACGACTGTACGAAGCCTGCTCTCAAGGAGGTGCAGATGTAGCGATAGGTTCTCGATACGTAACTGGAGTAAATGTAGTAAACTGGCCCATGAGCCGTGTATTGATGTCGTATTTTGCATCAAAATATGTACGTTTTGTTACCGGCTTAGCCATTGCAGATACTACAGCAGGCTTTAAATGTTACAAAAGAGCTGTGCTCGAAACTATTGAATTGGATAAAATAAAATTTGTTGGATATGCTTTTCAAATTGAAATGAAATTTACTGCTTTTAAATGCGGATTCAATATCAAAGAAGTATCTGTCATTTTTATCAATCGCGAATTAGGAACATCAAAAATGAATGGTAAAATATTTAGAGAGGCTGTAATCGGAGTATTACAACTACGGTGGGAAAGCTTCTTTAGAAAATTTCCACAAAAAAAATAATCACCCACAAATAGAACATTTTATATTGACATTATGTTACTTATCAGCAACGGTCGCATTGTAAACGAAGGAAAAATTTACAAAGCATCTATTCTTATAAAAGATGGCAAAATTGATGCCATTTATAAAGACGAAGTTCCAAAAAGTATAGTTGAAAAAGTCCACACAATTGATGCAGATGACTGCTGGGTATTGCCTGGAGTGATTGATAGTCATGTGCATTTTAGAGACCCTGGACTTACTCACAAAGGAGATTTACTTACCGAGAGTAAAGCTGCAGCGGCAGGGGGTGTTACATCTATTATGGACATGCCAAACACTAATCCTCAAACAATTACCGTACAAGCCTTTGAAGAAAAATGCCAATTAGCATCTACTAAATCATTGGTAAACTACTCTTTTTACTTAGGTGCTACTAATTCCAATTTCGAAGAATTACAAAAGATTGACCCCTCCAAAGTGTGTGGCATAAAATTATTTATGGGTTCATCAACTGGAAATATGCTAGTAGATAAAGATTCATTATTGCATCGTATCTTCGAAGATGTAAAAATCCCAGTAGCTATTCATAGTGAAGATGAAGGAACCGTTAAAGCAAATGCTGCCACTTATAAAGCTGAATATGGAGAAAATCCGATTCCAATGAAGTACCATGCAAAGATTCGTTCAGCTGAGGCATGTTACAAAAGCACAGCTCTTGCCATTGAATTGGCAAAAAAATATGGTACTCGTTTACACATTTTGCATCTTAGCACTGCCAAGGAATTGGCATTATTTGATAATGTAAGTTTAGATAAAAAAAATGTAACGGCTGAAGCTTGTCCTCATTATCTGCTATTCGACGAGAACGATTATGATACCTTGGGTGCTCGTATTAAATGTAACCCATCTATCAAATCTACTCAAGACAAAGAAGCTTTACTGGCTGCTATTAATACACAAAAAATCGATACCATTGGCACTGACCATGCCCCTCATTTATTATCCGAAAAAGAAGGAGATGCTCTTACAGCTACATCAGGCATGCCCCAAATACAACACGCACTAGTAAGTATGCTCGAATTAGCTAAACATGGCAAAACTACCATCGAAAATGTGGTAGAAAAGATGTGTCATAACCCAGCCAAACTCTATCAAATAAACAAACGAGGCTATATTCGCAAAGGGTATTATGCCGACATTGTTATTGTGCAACGCAATGCTAGTTGGCAGGTAAACACGGATACTATTTTAAGCAAATGTGGGTGGTCGCCCTACGAAGGAAAAAAATTCTCCTCTAAGGTAACCTACACCATTATCAATGGGAACGTAGTATATAGCAATGGAGAATTTAACGAGGATACCAAAGGGCAAGCGTTAGAATTTACTAGGGCATAACAAGACCTTATACCGATGTTGCTGACAAACAGGCTTGGGCTTTGCTCAAGCCTTCTTCATTATTCGACAATACGACCAATATATCATTAGCAGCAAGTACTGTTGACCCAGTAGGTGTTAAATAATTTCCATCACGATGAATCATGGCTATATTCGCACTTTTGGGAAAAGACAATTCAGCAATTGTTTTATTAACAGCATACGCATTGGGAGCAATAATAATTTCTTGCATCGAAGCAGTTGGATACTCTGCTTTGAAAACCTCAGATGAAGATGATGTGGTTTCCTTTTTTTTGTCAGCTACCCCCAACCATTTTGCGACTATTCCCAATGTAGTCCCTTGTAGTAATACAGAAGAGACCGATACAAAAAAGACAATATTAAAAATCATATCTGCCTTATCAATGCCTGCCAGTAATGGATATGTAGCAAACACAATAGGCACGGCACCTCGTAAGCCAACCCAAGAAATATAAAAACGGCTACGTATGGGCATTCTAAAAGGAAGCAAGCTAAGAAAAACACTTAAAGGACGAGCTATGATTATTAAAAATACTGATACCAACAATCCAATACCAACAACAGGTAAAATATGACTTGGAAAAACTAATAGTCCTAATGTTAAGAAAAGCACAATTTGCATCAACCACGCCAATCCATCATAAACTTTTAAGATAGTTCGCTTGTGTATTAAGTTTTGGTTGCCTAAATAAACGGCACATATGTATATTGCAAGGAAACCATTTCCACCAACAAAATTAGTTGCCGAAAACGTTAAAAACATCAGGGCAATGACTAACACTGGATATAAGCCTTCAAAATCTAATTTTATGCGATTGATAATAAGCTTGCTTATTCGTCCGAAAACATACCCCAAAATAGCACCAAAAACCATTTGCTGTAAAAACAGAGGAATAATAGAAACAACTGACATATCTTGATGAACAACCAAGGTTAAAAAAGCAATGGTTAAAACATAAGCCATAGGGTCGTTACTTCCACTTTCGAGCTCAAGAGTAGGACGTAAATTCTTTTTAAGAGATAAACTTTTTGACCTCAAAATTGAAAATACAGCAGCTGCATCAGTTGATGACACAATAGACCCCAACAGCAAACTTTCCACTAACGAAAAATCAGTAATTAGCCAAACAAATGTACCCAACGATATGGCTGTAATTAAAACTCCTACAGTCGAAAGCGTGATACCTTGCCACAAAACAGGCTTAACCTGATGCCAATTGGTATCTAACCCGCCAGAAAAAAGAATAAAGTTTAATGAAACAATGCCAATAAATTGAGCAATTTGAGGGTCATCAAAACGTATACCTCCTAATCCCTCAGAACCAGATAACATCCCTACAGCTAAGAATAAAATTAACGTTGGTACACCAAAGCGATACGATGTTTTACCTGCAATAATACTTACTAAGAGCAATAACGACCCAATTAACAGGATATTTTCTATATTCAAACTCATAGATTTCAGGCATAAAAGTATTATGCCTACAAAGATATAAAAAATCCGAAAGAAACCTTTTTACTTTTTGTTAAAGAACTTACAAAAAGTGCGTATCCCACATTCGTCGCATTTGGGTTTGCGTGCCAAACAGGTATAACGACCATGCAAGATAAGCCAATGATGTGCTATAGGTAATAAGTGGTTGGGAATATTCTTTACTAAAGTCTTTTCACTTTGTAATGGGTTTTTTGCAGTAGTTAAACCAATTCTATTTGCTACCCTAAATACATGTGTATCTACAGGCATAGCTGGCTTCTTAAAAGCTACTACAAGCATCACATTGGCTGTTTTGCGACCCACACCAGGCAACTCTTGCAAACGCTCGGCATCGTCTGGTATAACTCCATCGTATTTATCTACTAATTGCTGAGATAAAGCTATTAGATGTTTTGCTTTGTTATTTGGATATGAAATACTTTTGATAAGAGCAAAAACCTCTTCAAAAGAAGCTTTAGCCATAGCTTGTGGAGTAGGAAACGACTTAAATAAAGCCGGAGTTGTTAAATTTACCCGTTTATCTGTACATTGAGCAGACAAAACAATAGCTACCAATAATTCAAATGAATTTGTATAGTGGAGTTCTGTTTCAGCGACAGGCATATGTTGTTGAAACCACTCAATAACACCCTTATAACGCTCTTTAAGTAACATACACAAAAAATTTAAGCCATATCAGCCGTATCTTTTACGTCAATTTCATTTCCATCTGTATCAAAAAAGCCATATTGCAAATAACTATAGCTTTGATTGGGTAACACTTTAAAACCTATGCCAAACTTGAGTATCCATTTATTCTTAATACTCATGATACCCGCATTAATAAAACTATACACAAAAGGATGTACAAAAAGAATACATTTTCGAATCTTCATAGTATTCTTAATTTCATTTAATTTTGTCTCCAACATATCCACAAAAAACAGGGAAGAACGGATTTTACCATTTCCATCACACGTTGGACAGGTTTCTTTCGTATCTATAAGCGTCTGTGGTCGAACACGTTGGCGTGTAATTTGCATTAAACCAAACTTGCTTAATGGTAATATATTATGTTTTGCAGAATCGTTTTGCATCCGCTCCTTCATGCGTTCGTACACTTGTTGCTTATGCTCATTTTCTTGCATATCAATCAAGTCAATAACTATAATACCACCCATATCACGTAATCGTAATTGCCTTGCTACCTCATCAACAGCAGCTAAATTAACCTCTAACGCATTGGTTTCCTGAACATTACCAGCTTTAGATCGATTCCCACTATTTACATCAATTACATGCAACGCCTCTGTATGCTCAATAACCAAATAGGCACCGTTTTTGAAAGGAGTAATCTTACCGAATGAGGATTTAATTTGCTTGGTGATATTGAAAGCATCAAAAATTGGAATATCATCGGTATATAGCTTTACAATATCATTTTTTTCGGGAGCTATCAAACCTACATAAGCTTGTATTTCTTCGAAAATAGTTTTCTCATTCACATAAATGTGTTGAAAATTCGGATTAAAACTATCACGTAGAATAGTTTCAGCCCTACTCATTTCTTTGAGGATTAAGGATGGAAATTGTTTGGCTTTCTGAATATTTTCAATAGCTTCTTCCCATCTTTTTTCTAAAATCTTCAGTTCAGCATCTAATTCTGCCACTTTTTTGCCTTCAGCAACAGTGCGAATAATAACACCGAAATTTTTGGGTTTTATGCTAACTAATAATTGACGAAGTCGATTGCGTTCTTCTTCCGATTTAATTTTTTGAGAAATGGAAATCTTATTTGAAAAAGGCAATAATACTAATGATCGTCCAGCTATAGATATTTCGGCTGTTAGTCGAGGACCCTTAGTTGATATGGGTTCTTTGGTTATTTGCACCAAAATTTCCTGACCAGATTTTAAAATATCAGCAATAAAGCCATCTTTCTCTAAGTCAGGTAAACCAGAATTTTTTTGCATTGAAGGTATTTTCTTCCTGTCATTGACCAGTGTTTTGGTAAACTGTGCAATAGAATGGAAATTACTACCTAAATCTAAATAGTGCAAAAATGCATCTTTATCATATCCTACATCTACGAACGTGGCATTTAATCCAGGCATAATTTTTTTAACTTTTGCTAAAAAAATATCTCCTACGGAAAAAGACATATCACGTGGCTCCTTGCTAAATTCTACCAAAGTATTATTTTCCATCAATGCGATAGAAATATCTTTAGATTGAACATCAAGAAGTAAAGTGTTATTCATATAGTATATAAATGTGATGTATTGGTATGCAGAAAGAACAAACTCAAAACAGATAATTTAAGTTTGTTCTTATTGTGCTTAGTTGTTTTAGAAAGACAAAAAAATTATTTTTTCTTTTTATGTCTATTTTTTCTTAGTCTTTTTTTACGCTTGTGAGTTGACATTTTATGTCTTTTTCTTTTTTTTCCGCTTGGCATATCCGTATTCTTTTATAACAATTAAATAATTTTATTTTTTTACAGCCTCAACAAAAGTTTTAGCAGGCTTAAATGATGGGATTGAATGTGCTGGTATAGTAATGGTAGTATTACGAGAAATATTACGAGCCACTTTCTCTGCTCTTTGTTTTACAACAAAGCTACCAAATCCTCTTAAATACACATTTTCGTTAGAAGCTAACGAATCCTTCACTTCATCCATAAATGATTCAACTACTCTCAACACGGTAACCTTATCAATACCTGATTTGTTTGCGATTTCGTTAACGATTTCTGCTTTAGTCATTTTAGTCTATTTTATAGTTATACTTTTCTTTTAAAAACGGACTGCAAATATAATACTTTTAGTTTCAATAATCTACATTATTCAAAAAAAAATAATCTAAAAAGTTGAATGTTTGATTTAATTTGAAAAAATAGCTACTTTTGCTACATATAATATACGACATTGACTTTTAGTGAAATAATAATAGATTGGTACGAGGTAAATAAACGGAATTTACCTTGGCGTAATACCAAAGATGCTTACACTATTTGGGTATCAGAAGTTATTTTACAACAAACGAGGGTAGTGCAAGGTCTTGCTTATTTTATACGTTTTATCGAACGGTTTCCAACTGTTATTGCCTTAGCACAAGCTGATGAAGAAGAGGTTTTGAAGTATTGGCAAGGGTTAGGATATTATTCGAGAGCTCGTAATATGCACAAAGCCGCACAGCAGGTTGTGGAGTTGTATGATGGTATATTCCCTACTCATTACCCCCACTTACTTACCTTACAAGGCATTGGCGAATATACCGCGGCAGCTATTAGCTCTTTTGCAGCCAACGAGGCACATGCTGTAGTAGATGGAAATGTGTACAGGGTATTAAGCAGGGTATTCGGTATCTTTTTAGCTATTAATAGCAACGAGGGCAAAAGAGAATTTAAGAAATTAGCACAATCTTTACTCCCCACACATCAAGTAAGCACTTATAACCAGGCTATTATGGAGTTTGGAGCGTTGCAATGTGTTCCTGCTCGTCCATTGTGTTCAACTTGTCCATTGCAAGTTATGTGTTATGCATATACCCATCAACACGTAAGTTCTTTACCCAAAAAAGAGAAAAAAACTACAACGAAAACACGTTATTTTTTTTACTTGGATATACGTAATGGTGAATATACGTATCTTCAAAAAAGAACACAAAAAGATATTTGGCATAATTTATTTGAATATCCACTAGTAGAATGTGATAAGGAAACATCTATAGAAAACGTTATCAATAGTGAAGATTTTCAAGAAATAGTAGAAAAATGTGAGAAAACATCTATTCACAGTATCTCAAGTGAAATAAAACATGTTCTAAGTCATCAAATTATACGTACTATTTTTATCCGTATACACATAGAAACTGACAATTCACTACTACAATCATTATATAAAATAAATAGTCGAGACATAGAAGACTATCCTATATCTCGACTGATGCATAAGTATATTGAAAAGATTACTAACGAAACCTAAGTAACTATACCATTTGCTCAATATTCCAAACAAATGCTCTAACGCCTACTTCTTTATTACGTTGATCTAGTTTTTTAACAGCAATCAATAAATCATCTACTTTTTCGTCAGGAATGACTGTCATAACTGCAGAATTCATTTCTGGCCAAGTATGTGTACCACGACGCGGTTCTCCATTCATACTGCCTACTCCTTGCACATTTTCCCAAAAGGTAAAGCCTCTAATGGATAATCTATCAAGCATATATTCTACACGTTCTGTATTAGCTTGATTAAACACAATAAATACTGACTTCATATGGTGTATTTTATTTTCTGGTAATTTTAACTATTCTTTACTCACTGGTTTATCAAAGAACGTAAATGATTTACGTAACTTTTCTTCTTTATTGCGTTCTCCTCTACGAGACATCACAGCATACAATGTTGGAACTACGATAAGAGTTACTAAGGTAGAAACAACCAGACCTCCAATTACTACAATCCCCATAGGCACCCATGTTTCAGAGCCCTCGCTAGTGCTTAATGTCATCGGAATCATCCCCAAAATAGTAGTTACAGCGGTCATTAACACTGGTCGTAAACGTGACTGCCCTGATAAAGCAATAGCTTCATTTAGCTCATTTCCTCTATCTCTCATTAAATTGATATAGTCGACTAACACAATACCATTTTTTACCACGATACCTACCAATAGTACCACACCTAATGCCCCTATTAAATTAAGTGATGTCCCGGTAATCAGCAATGCCAAAATAACACCTGTAATAGCAAAAGGAACGGACATCATAATTATAAATGGTTTGGAGAAAGATTCAAACTGCGATGCCATTACAATGTATATTAAAATTACAATCAATAAAAACAAGGTAGCAATATCAGCAAACGATTCCTGTTGTGTTTCATAATCACCACCAACTTGCACTTGTACTCCTTGTGGAACACTAATTTGTTTTACCTCTGCCTTAATTTGTTCAGCTAATTCACCGAGCGACACACCCTCTGGCGTAGCAGATACGGTTACAATACGTTCACGACGTTTACGTTCAATATTTGGTGGTCCCCAATATTCTTTAATATCTGCCAACTCTTTTAATTTCAATAATTTACCTTGCATCGTAGCAATATTTAACTCTTCGATAGAAGTAATACTATTACGATGCTCCTCTGTCAATCTAACCAAAATAGGATACTCATCTCCCTGCTCTTTAAAATTACCGGCTGACATACCATTTACTCTATTGCGAACATAAGATGCCATCATCACTGTATTAATGCCGTGGCGAGATATTTTTTCTTTATCAAGCTCTATTTTTAATTCTGGTCTATCTTCTTCTCTATCAATATCAACATTACGAGCACCTGATAATTTTTCCATTCGTTGTTTCAATTCTGCCGCCACTGCATTAGTTGCATCAAAATCATGACCAAAAATCTCTACTTCAACATTATTACCACCCATAGCACCGCCAAATCTTGCAGTAGATACATCGTATGTTATTACTTCGGGTAAGGTAGCTAAGTCTTCTCGAATTTTTTCAGCAATTTCAAATATCGTTCTTTCTCTATCATATTTTTTAGATGTCCTAACCATCATAACAATTTTATTATTGGTAGAAGAAGTAAATAGAGAAGAAAAACCTGTTTCATCAGACGAACCTGTTGACGTCGATATTAATTGTGTTTCTGGAGCAATCTTGGCAATCCTGCTTTCTATTATACGTGCTGTTTTACTTGCTTCCTCCAAGCGTGTACCTCGTTGTAATTCAATTGTTATGGTAAGCCTTCCTACATCATTTTGTGCCATAAAATCAGTACCTATAGCCCCCATAAAGACTGGAACTAAAGAGCCTACAAATATAAGCACTGCAAGCGTTAGCGTTATCGCCTTATTTCGTAAACACCAGCGTAAAATATTTGCATATAGCTCATCTACTTTATCAAGCCATTTTACTACTGTATTTTGATAACTAAAACGATTTGTTTTACTATTTTCAGTTTTCTTTTTGATAGTTAACATCATAGCAGACAAACTAGGAGTTAGCGTAATAGCTACCAAAGTTGAAACACATACAACAATGGTTACAATCCAACCCAATTCTTTAAACATCACACCAGTAATACCTCCTACCAAGGTTAACGGTAAAAATACGGCTACAATTACCAAGGTAGTAGCGATAACAGAAACCCACACCTCGTTGGTAGCGTAAATAGCCGCCTCACGAGGGCTAGAACCTCTTTCAATATGTATGTTTATATTTTCGAGCACCACAATTGCATCATCTACCACCATACCAATAGCTATGGATAAAGACGAAAGTGAGATAATATTTAACGAACTTCCTGTGTAATACAAATAAATAAATGAAACGATTAATGATATAGGAATAGTAAGTGATATAATAAATGTTGCTCTCCATTTACCTAAAAAGAAAAGTACAACAAATACCACAAAAATAAGTGCATACATGATTGCTTCTGACAATCCAAAAACTGCATTTTGTATAAGTTCAGAAGAGTCATAAATAATTTCAAAATGAATATCAGGAGGCAATGTTTTTTGTACTTGAGCAATTTGTTCGCGTACTTTTTTAGCAATTTCTACCGTATTGGCACCAGATTGTTTCATAATAATCAATCGGGCTCCATCTTTTCCGTTAATCTTTTCTTCTAAGGTAACATCTTTAATAGTATCTCTAACTTGAGCTACATCTCTTACAAATATTTGCTTACCATCATACGTTGAAGAAACAACAATATTATTAATATCTTCGCTTGCTACATATTCTCCTTGTACACGCAATTGATATTGTTCTTTTCCCATTTTAACGGTACCTGAAGCCAAATTCATGTTGTTATTGGCAATAGCAGAACCTACCGTTTCTAAGCTTAATCCGAATGAATTTAGTTTCGTTGGATCTATATCTACATATACATAACGCTGAGGGGAGCCTAATAAAGAGATATTTCCTATCCCATCTATTCTATTTAATACGGTTATTAAGTTATCTTCGATTATTTTTTTTATACCAGGATAGCTATCTTCGGCAGTTACAGCATATTGCATAACAGGCATCATGCTGGCATTAAGCTTGATAATCATAGGTCGTGAAGCTCCATCTGGAAGTGCATCATACACAAGGTCGATAGAAGACCGCACATCATTAAGTGCCTCATCTAAATTCGCTCCCCATTCGAACTCAAGTGTTACTAACGACAAATTATCTTTGGATGTTGAATAAATTTCTTTAAGCCCATCAACAGAGTTAAGGCTATTTTCCAAGACCTTGCTCACATTTGTTTCTACTTCCGTTCCGTTTGCTCCAGGATACGAAGTCATAACCGTTACTGACGGTATTTCTATTTCCGGAAACTGATCAATCGGTAGTTGTATTAGTGAATACAACCCCATAATAATAACCCCAACAAAAATCAATATTGTTGTAATAGGCTTATTTACAGATGATTTATATATACTCATGGTATTGTTAAATTTCTATTCGTTTACAACATTTACTTTTACACCATCTACTAATCGAGCTTGTCCCACTACCACTAATTGGTCTCCCTCTTTGAGTTCATCAGATAAAATTTCTATTTTATCATCATAGCGTTTCCCCATTTGTACTTTTACACGTTTCGCTACTCCATTCTTATTAACATATACATAGCGTTCGTTAGAGCCTTGTAGTTTTAAGACTGCTTGATAAGGTACTACTTTAGCATTAATTTTATCAAAATCAACTCCAATACGTGCAAACATTCCTGGTCGTAATACTCCGCCAGCATTCGAGATTTTAATTTGCACCTGAAAAGTATGTGTAGTAGCGTCTATCACAGGCGAAACAATTTCTATTATTCCCTTGAATTCTTTGTCAGTAAACACATCCGATGTAATTGCCACGTTCATACCTTCTTTAATGGATGGATAGTAACTTTCGGGAATATTAATATGTGCTTTCAAATTGGCCATATCTACTAAAAGTAAAATAGGTGTTCCAGCATATAATTCTCCATTTTCATAATTTTTAGCAGCTATAACACCCGAGAATGGTGCTCTTAAAAAGGTATTCCGTTCTAAATTCTGAACATTTGTTTTTAGTGATTCGTATTGAGCCTTTGTTTGATCATACGTTTGCTGTGCTATATTACCTGAATTATACAACGTGGAAATACGTTGAAAATCGACTGCCAAATTATCAAAACTCACTTTTGTTTGCAAGTAAGTAGTTTTGTCCATTTCTACTAACAATTGATTGGCTTGCACCTTAGAACCAACTTCTACATGTATTTTATCAATACGCCCAGCCATAGTAGGGGCAACCATTACCTTATTGTAAGGCTCTAATGTGGTTGAAAAATCAATTTTTCGAGCTATTTCTTGCGTTTCAAGAACAGCTGTTTTAATATTTTCGACACGAATTTCTTCTTCCTGTTTTTTTTCTGCTTTAGGCGTGCATGCATTCAGTAAAGCAATTACAGCCAACACGAGCATTGATATTTTTATTCCTTTTTTCATCTTGGTAACTATTAAGATTGGTTTAGTTTAAAGTTTGTTTATTAATTGTTGTAATTTAGTTTTTGCCATTAACATATCCATTAAAGCACTGATATATTGACTTTGAGTAGATAATGTATTATTGCTGATAGTTGACAATTCAGTACTCGAAATCATTCCCTGCTCGTATTTTTGAGTAGCATTTGTTAAAATACGTTCGTATAAAGCCACGTTTTTTAGTTGTAATTCATACGATTCAATAGCTGAAGTCAAATTATAACGCAACTGTTTTTCTTCCATTAACAAGGCATCCACTGTTTGTTCTTTGTTTAATTTGGCAGTTTGCAAATCAAATTGAGCTTGTTTTACTTTGGCATAACGTTCACCGCTTGAAAACACAGGAATACTAATGGTAACTCCTACCAAATTAGGTGGAGTCATATTAAAGCCAACCGCTTTATCAAAATATGTTTTCTTCGTATATTGATAAAAACCAGTGAGCATCGGTGCGTACGCCCATTGGTTTAATCGAACTTGCTTTTGATTCATTTCGATAGTTTGTTGCAACAGTGTAACCGTATAATTTTGTGTCATATCAAACGATGTAGCCAATAGTTCATTTGCAGATTCTTTGTTTGTAAAATCTTTTAGCGTATTTTTCAATGAAAGTGGCGTGTTATTATCAACACCCAATAACAGCCTCAAGGTATTGTATGACAATTCCACATTTCGTTCTGCCATACGTATGGTATTTTCAATCATACCTACTTGCACTGCTAATTGGTCAGCATCTGTTTGTTCTGCCATGCCCACTTTTACAAGATTAAGCGAAGAATTGTATAGTTTGCGTAAATTTTCTAAATTACCTTCAACTATTTTTTTTGATTCTTCAGACACTAATATGGCATAATACGCATTGGTTACATTTGTTTGCAAGCTTAATGCATCCGACAACGCAGAAGTTTGCGACATTTGTTGAGCTATCTCGCTCAGCTGCACTCCTACTACTTGCATACCACTGAGTGCAATGGAAGCCTGAGCGGTAAAACTCCCCTCGGGATTCATAGCAATAGGCATACCCATTAATGACATTTTATGACCCAGATAATTATTATAGCCCAATGATGCATCCACTTTTGGTAGCAAACTAGCAATAGACTGCCATTTGGCATAATCCGCTTTTTGAATGGCTAAATTGGCTTTTTGAATTGTTTTATTATAGTTTAGAGCGTACTCTTTTGCCTCATCAATGCTTATATGCAAAGATTCTTGAGCTATACTATGCACCGAATAGCCAAGAAAGAATGAGGCGAACAATAGAAATAATTTTCTTTTCATCTGATATGTTTTTATTTTTTTATGTTAATAATGATGTATAATACTGTAATCCTTTTTCGTTGCACACCATACGCAAATAACTATCAACCATAAAATCAATGATGCCAAGTTTGGTGTATTTGCGAGGATGCTTAATGGACATATTACTAAAATATTGCAAGGAAACAGTTAACGACTGAGCCGTGAATTGAACATGAATATCTTCTCTAAAAACACCTTGTGCTATTCCTTTTTCTATCTGAATAAGAAACATTTGTTCTGTATATTGTCGTTTTTCTACAGAAAAGGTATTGTATATTGAGGGATAATATTTTATCAAATCATTAAAAAATCTCTCATGTTTTTTTTCCTCTTTTCCGTTTTTTATCAATGTTTTCATCCACAAAATCTCATCAATCACATTCGTAAACTCTTGGTTTTGAAGCATACAATGATACTCTTGGTGATGTGTGGTAAACGTTTCCATAACAGCCATTACTAATGCTTCTTTTTGCCTGTAATAACTATAAAAGGTTTTTTTAGAAATACGTAAATCATCACAAATATCATCTACGCTCATACTTCTAATACCTTTTTTAACAAAAGCATTGGTAGCAGTCTTTAAGATTTCTTGTTTAATTTTGTCCATATACTAAAAATACATTTGTCTCTTTCACTCTGAAATAGGACGCAAAGATAGAATACGAACAATAAATTACCACAACCATTAATGTTAAATTATTGTAACAAATTACTAAACACTGATTATCAAACAATTAATGGAAACGAAATATTGGTTACAGTTTCCAAGTTTCCATTTCGAAGAGCAAAAATTGGATAAAAAACAACACTTTTAGAGTGAAACCTCATTAAGAATTGAAATTTAAATCATTAGTATGATAAATTATACCAAATTTGACAATAAACTTAGGAAAGAAAAATTCTATTCTGCAGATAAAACAATTGGCAACAACACACCATTACTAGCGTTGGGCAAAGGAATCTGTAACCATTTGGCAAGTGTTGCTGTAGCATCTATTATGGCATACGGTGTAGCGATGGTTTGTGGCTGTATCTTCCATCCGTAAAAATAAAAAGGAACACTATTGCCTAATACATTATAGAAACCAGTTGGGTTATCGTTTTTATCTACCTCAACCCAACCTGGATATAAGGTAAATAATATATCTCCTGAGCTTTGCTTGTTGTAGGATTGTCGAAGCGAATTTCTTAACGCAAATTGTTGCTCCAAAGCGACTGAATTAACCACATTCATCACACCAGGCAATTGTGATACAAACTCCATCGCTCGTTCTTGCACTTCTTTTAAACTCAAATTCTTTTCGTCTATTATTTTTCTATTTAAATAAATATTCCCGTTGTAAAAACCCATTACCCAACTTTCCTGACCGTATATCGCCATTAGATAAGCATTCAACAAAGCCATATAGCGATACGAGTTAAATGTGCCGAGTTGCATTTTTTCTTTTAATAAAGGAGACACAGCATAATGAGTTTTGCGAGGAGAGGTGATATATACAAGGATATGTTCTTTGCCAATTTTTCTTTCTACTGCTTCAAGAATCATTTTGATATCATTATCTAATCGTACATATGCGTCTTCTAATTCGACAGTTAAATCGCTTGCTTGAGGATAGGATTGTAAACGAAAATTAAGCAACAATACATCAGGGAAAATATCCCTCCCCAAAGTTTCTTGCTCTATAGCTTCTACAGCCATTTCGCGAATACAGGTATTGGCAAAAGGAGTTTTCTTAAATTCTTTAACCCCATTTTTTCCCATTGTCATTTTTTTCAACGGATAAGAAAAACTTTTTGTGGTAAATCCCCTTGATTGTGTTACATAATAATAATTAATTGGATACAAGGGTTCCCACACCATTTCCATATAGTTTTGTATGGCATTTTGTTCGTTCTTGCGATTTACCCAAGATGGCAACTGTTTATTGTAATACGTAGAGCTTGACCATTTACCAGTGTTATCATCAATCCACATTACTATATCTGCCAAATGTCCTGTTTGTAATATACTCTCTTTTGCATTCATTGCTATTGACACTACCTTTGATCGCTGAATTGAATGTATTTTCAATTCATCAGCTAAAGTGGTAACTAACAAGCCCCGTGCCGAAAGTTGATCCACGCCATTAATTGATTTAACGGCATCATCTTGTAATAAAAATTGGTACTTACGGGTATTTCTGTTATATACATCAGACCAACTAACACCATGCAAATAAGGCTGAGAACCTGTACTAAAGGTAGCTATATCAGACACATTATCAGTAGCATCGTAGTCAAACTGAAGAGATGATAATGTAGCTCCATTTTCAACTATTTTACGAAAGCCTTGGTTTCCCATTCCGTTCCAAAACATGGATAAATAATCAGCAGTTAATCCCTCTACAGTAATCCCAATAACCAACCGAGGCTTTTGATAATCGGCTTGTTGTGCCAACAGTACAATTGGGAAACACACAAAACAGACAAGATATTTCAATTTCATACAATTATTATTTTACTACATGTATAGAAAGACATGTTCTTTGAACAAATTACTCTTCAGAGAAATCAACTAACACATTGCGATACGCACTAAAAATAGTAGATTTTGAAACAAAACCAACATATTTATCTCCATCCAATACTGGCAAATTCCATGCTTGTGTTTTTTCAAACTTCATCATTACTTCTTCCATCTCTTCTCCTACAAAAATACGAGATGGCGGAGCAATCATCAAATCAGCAACAGTAAAACGTTGATACAATTCGGTTCGGAACATAATATTGCGTATCTCTTCTAATAAAACGACTCCTAAAAAAACGCCATCTTTATCTACTACTGGAAATAAATTACGCTTAGAGGTAGCTATTACTTTTACTAAATCACCCAAAGTAGCCGATGGCTCAACTTTACACAAATCAGTTTCAACTAAACGGTTCATATTAAGCATATTCAATACAGCTTTATCCTTATGATGTGTACGCAACTCTCCTTTTTTAGCTAAACGCATAGCATAAATACTATGGGGTTCAAAACCAATAATGGTAAGAAAAGACACGGTTGAAACAATCATAATTGGGATAAATAATTCGTATCCACCTGACAATTCTGCAATTAAAAAAATGCCTGTTAAAGGAGCATGCATTACTCCCGATATAATTCCAGCCATTCCTGCTAAAGCAAAATTTTGCACTGGCAACACTTCTCCAATAAACCCTGCAACCAAAGCAAATGCAAAACCAGTTATGCAACCAATGAATAATGATGGAGCAAAAATTCCACCCACACCACCAGATCCGTTGGTAGCAGAAGCAGCAAATACCTTGAGCAAAACGATAAATCCCATATACATGACCACCCAAATCATATTATCTTTCAGAGTATAAAATAAACTACCCTTAAACAATATATTTGGTTGATTGTTAAGTAAAGCAGAAATTGAATCATACCCCTCTCCATACAACGGAGGAAATACAAAAATCAACAAACTCAAGACAACTCCACCAACAAACAATTTAGCATACATACTTTTTAGTCGCTGAAAAAAACCTTCCATTTTGTTCATTGCACGAGTAAAATACAAAGATACCAATCCACAAACTATCCCAAGCAGTATGTAGTACGGAATTCGCTCTAATAAAAAAGGTTCGTAACTATCTGCGGCAAACATAACCGTATTACCCATTAAAAAATAAGAAATTGAGGTTGCAGTTACAGACGATATTAACAATGGCACCACAGATGTCATTGTCATATCTAACATCAATACTTCTAACGTAAAAACAACTCCAGCTATGGGGCACTTAAAAATACCTCCGATAGCTCCTGCTGCTCCACATCCAACGAGTAACATTAAGGTCTTTTGGTCCATTTTAAAAAATTTTCCTAAATTAGAACCAATCGAAGATCCTGTAAGAACAATAGGTGCCTCTGCTCCAACTGAACCTCCGAATCCAATTGTGATAGAACTAGCCACAAGAGATGTCCAATTATTATGAGGTTTGAGTCTACTCTTACGTTTGGATATGGCGTACAAAATACGTGTTACGCCATGACTGATATCATCCTTCACTACATAACGCACAAAAAGTGCAGTAATAAAAATACCAATGATAGGATACGCTAGATACAAATAATTCTCATGATTAACACTAAAATTAGTGGTTAATATATGTTGGATAAAATGTATTGCATTTTTCAGAAAAAAAGCAGCTAAAGCTGTAAAAATTCCTACCAAAAAACTCAAAACAAGGATAAAGTTACTCGTTTTAATTTTTCTTTCTCGCCATTTAAGCAATGATAAATACCACAAATTTACAATGTCTGTTTGTTTCATATCTTTCCTTATTCGTCAAATTCCTCTTCCTGTTACAATTGTTTTTATCGTATAAATCAATATCTTACTATCTATTACTAACGACATATTCTCAATATAAGAGATATCAAATTGAGCCCTTTCAATCATTTTTTCTATGGTGTTGGCATAACCATATTTTACCATGCCCCACGATGTAATACCTGGTCGCACATTGAACAAACGGTAATAATACGGAGCTTGTTCGATAATTTGGTTTACAAAATATCTACGTTCTGGACGAGGTCCTACAATAGCCATATCTCCTTTCAGAACATTATAAAATTGAGGCAACTCATCAATTCTATATTTACGCATAAAACGTCCAAATGGAGTAATCCGTTCATCATTTTCACAAGATAAACGTGGTACACCATCCTGTTCTGCATTTTCATACATGGTTCTAAACTTATACATCATAAAAGGAATTCCATGTAAACCTACACGCTCTTGCTTATACAATACTTCCCCTTTTGAATCTAATTTAATGCGTAAAGCAATAATTACAAAAAATGGCAATCCAATCAACAAAACCATACTAGAAAGGAGGATATCAAATAAGCGTTTCAAATTGAGCTGAAAATCGCTCATTTGTATTTCTAGTAAATCAATTAAAGGTACAGCATAAATACTATTCATTTTCACACTACCAGTTAATATTTCAAACAAACTTGGTACAATTTTTATTTTAATATTTTTCGACCACAACGACTGCATCAATTGATAAATATCATCTTCAGTAATACTATCAACAGCAATAATAACAACATCAACAGAATATTTCTTTAAAACGTTATTGATATCCACAATAGAGCCAACTACACTGCTATTATTAACTTTTCTTGTTTCATTTTTTTGTAATGCCACAAAGCCTTCTATTATGTAACCTAAAGATTGGTTCATTTCCGAAAGTTGCTTTTCTAATTTAAAAGCTTTTTCTCCTACACCCAATACCAATGTCCGTAAACCTATTTTTCGCGTATGAATAAGATGGGCTGATTGTGTAGTAATAAGTAGCCGAAAGGCATATGTTAGACTAAAATGAAGTATAAAATAAACAAAAAAAGAAATATAGTAAAATGTGTATGAGGCAACAGGATCATCCATCAATACAGAAAAAAACACAATCAAGCTACCAAAAAAAACACTAAGAATTGTAGTGAAGAATTCTGACAATCGCGATTTAAAAAACGGAGTATTATAATATCCTGATACTACGTATAAAACTATCCAAAAGAAAGGGACAAGTAACATAGTAACACGTGCATTGTACATGGGTACAAACATTTGAATATCCCGAATAGCCACTAAATCAATTTCAATACGCCGAAATACATAGAATAAAAACCACGCTAATACAGCTGTTATGTAGTCTGCGAGAACATATTTGATTACTTGCTTTTTGTGGTTCACTATATATAATCTAATTAAATTACTTTCGCAAAATTACAAAAGTTCCGTCTTTTTGCAATTTTATTATTCCATATCCTGCATATAATTTTCGATTTTTGTCAAATACCATATTGAAATACGGAATAATATGTTGTATTTCTGCAATTTCTTTATCGGTTTCTGAAACAAAAGGGATAAATAATATAGGAATTCTAAATTGTTGTAATAAATTTTGAAGAAATCCATCTGAAAGTACACCAAGAGCAACATTAGCACTATTTTGTTGAATAGTTGCACTTAGATTTTGCAATTCAGAAAAAACAATTAATACTTTATTTTCTGATGTTTCCCACAAGTCATACGCTATTTCAGGTATCTCAGACACATAATGCCTTAATTTAACGACATTATCCACCAATAAATACATTCGTTGGGGTAATAGTTTGGTATACATTTTATGTACTAAATTTTCGTTCGTAGCATCACAAAGCACACCATATTTATTATCAAAATAACAAAAAGCTATATGAGCATTTCTCAATTCATCTACGTACTGTTTAACCACAATATTATTCTGCTTTATCATTCTTTACATTCAAGTCGAAAAATATCTTGTAAACATTTTTTCACACTCACAAGAAGTTGTTTTTACTATTTTATTGTATCTTTACGATTTGATTTATTCTTTTTACTTTAAAAAAGTGAAAATCGAATTATGCGTACAAATATACAATGATTTTGTACAGTTTTTATCACAGCGATAATAAAAACACACTATATGACAAACAATTGGATTGTAAAAGAGCTTACAACGGAAGAATCTGAACACACTGAACATTTAATTAAGGATTTGGGGATAAGTCCAATTTTGTGCAAACTACTCGTACAAAGAGGCATACACACAATGGAAGAAGCAAAAAACTTTTTCCGACCTCAATTAAGTCAGCTACACGACCCTTTCTTACTCAACGACATGGACAAAGCAGTAGCACGCTTAAATAAAGCAATGAGAAAGAAAGAAAAAATCTTGATATATGGCGATTACGATGTAGATGGTACAACAGCAGTAGCTGTGGTATATAAATTTTTACAACAGTTTTATTCAAGTATTGATTCGTATATCCCAGATAGATACGAGGAAGGCTACGGCATTTCATACAAAGGAATTGATTATGCTGCAGAAAATGGTTTTTCTCTGTTAATTGTACTTGACTGTGGCATTAAGGCTATAGAGAAAGTGCGTTATGCCAAAGAAAAGGGGATTGATATTATTATTTGCGACCACCATACTCCTGACGAAATTCTTCCTGATGCTGTTGCAGTATTAGACCCTAAAAGAGTTGATTCTACGTATCCATATCCTCATTTATCTGGTTGCGGTGTTGGGTTTAAACTCATACAAGCTTTTGCTATAAATAATCATATTGACTTTGAAAACATTACCCCTTTTCTTGATTTATTAGCCGTTAGTATTGCATCTGACATTGTCCCCATTACAGGCGAAAATAGAATCTTGATGTTTTTTGGCTTAAAACAACTAAACGCGAATCCATGTGTTGGGCTACAAGCCATTATTGATGTATGTGGCTTGAGAGGCAAAGAAATCACTACTTCTGATATCGTTTTTAAAATAGGTCCACGTATTAATGCATCAGGCAGAATGAGATCTGGCAACGAAGCAGTAGAGTTATTAGTTAGTAAAAATCTAAGCTTTGCTAAGGCTAAAAGCGACTGCATAGACCAATACAATCAAGAACGCAAAGATTTGGACAAAAAAACAACAGATGACGCTAAAGACTTCATCCAAGGGAACGAAGATTTTGAACACAGAAACTCCATCGTCGTTTATCATCCTGAATGGAGTAAAGGAGTTATTGGTATTGTGGCATCTAGGCTGAGCGAATTATACCACAAACCTACTATTGTTCTTACGCTTTCAAATGGTTTTGCTACTGGTTCTGCACGTTCTGTTACTGGTTTTGATATTTATAAAGCAATAGAATCGTGTCGGGATTTGTTAGAAAACTTTGGAGGACATATGTATGCAGCTGGATTGACCATGAAAGAAGACAATGTGTCAATTTTTACAGAACGTTTTGATAACTATGTCCGCGAAAATATTACCGCGGAGCAAACACAACCTCAAATAGATATTGACGCCATTATCCGTTTTAGTGATATAACGCCAAAGTTTTTTAATATATTACAACAATTTGCACCATACGGTCCTGAAAACATGAAACCAATCTTTGCAACCCATAAAGTTACAGATTTTGGCTCCAGCCGACTAGTAGGAAAAGAATTAGAACATCTAAAACTAGAACTAACTGAGCCCAACTCAGAAAATGTAATGAATGGAATTGCTTTTGGGATGGGAGAAAAATTTAGTGCTCACATTAAAGACCTCAAACCAATCGATATTTGTTATACGTTGGAAGAAAACGTCTTTAATGGAAATAAAACCATCCAACTAATGATAAAGGATATGAAAATTAATGAATAAATAGCAGTTAATAACCTAACATGTACCACGAAATTTTACATACATATTGGGGATATTCTGAATTCCGTTCATTACAACTTGATATTATTCAGTCTATTGGAAACG